>ERZ779645.9-NODE-9-length-111701-cov-12.358042_pt1 | contig 111701 bp, 76 predicted proteins | sample MGYA00511103_ERZ779645 | MGnify/ENA primary metagenome ERZ779645 (study PRJEB29588, sample SAMEA2158521) | human gut metagenome | biome: human gut; feature: human-associated habitat; material: faeces | place: Denmark | collected 2008/2010 ...
AGTTGCAGTATATATTCAACTGCCGATGCAGTATATATTCATTTTTCGTGGATACTATCCTGTATGGTCTGTTCTGCCTGTCGCGCGTTTGGGGCGATGAGGTTCTTGCCGCCGTTGATGATGCAGGCAGACTTGGAGTCTTCCCACCCGTGTAGCTTGTCTGGCTCATCGTGATACTCCTTGAGCATTATCCGACGGCTTCAGCCATTCCAGGAAATCGAAGATGTTGGGTTCGTCCAGGTAGATGCCCATGCCGGCATAGCTGTCTTCATCAGGGTCTTCCGGGATGGTATACAGGTCTTCGTAAAGGCTGATTCGTCTGCCGAACGGTGTGGTGAAGTAGACCTGCCTTGCTGCCTCATGCTCCTTTTTAAAGATGTCGCTCCAGATGGCCTCCCCGTTCCAGCCGGCTGCGGCGTCATCCGTAAGCCGGACAGCAGGCCCACTGATGTATGCCTTGTCCTTATAAAGGACGAGCTGGGCGGCGAGACAGCCGGTCCGGACATCCTCTGGGACAGGGCTACGGGCGTTACGTCCTTGAACAGCCTGCCGTCCCTGTGGCGCAAAGTGAATGTACGTCCGTCTTTTACGCCAATGACCGTATAGGTATCCAGCCGTTCGGAACGGACGGTATCGAGAAGGCTTGCCGCTTCCTGCAACGGGACTCTTTCCCACTCCTCCATTAAAGGAGCCGTCAGACGGCACTGCCTTGCCAAAGTAGCCGGCAGGGAATTGCCGTGTTTGTCCTGCCAGTTGAAGGCAAGGTCCGCCCATAACATCTGCCGGGCTGCTTGCTTTTCTCCGGCGAGCCGCAGGAACATCGGCTTGCGGCAGCGCAAGTCCGGATAGACATGCCGCAGGACCCTGTCTTCCCGTGCAAAATAGGTCAGCACATCGCTCAGACGCTGGAAGTCGCATGACAGCACGCTTTCCGTTATCCATTGCCTGAGGGCGCTGCAGGGGGCATCCGCCACAGCCTGTGACACAAGGTCGTGGACCTGTGAGGTGGCATTGGCACTCATGCCGGATCCGTCGCACCACCGGAACACCACATTGCCCAGGCTGCGGTACATGTCTTCGTAAACGCCGTCAAGCCCGATGGCGACGGTATTTTCCGTATAAAGCAGCAGGGAAAGGATAAGCCGCCCATCGAATGCCAGTGCATCCTGTTCCGCCAGATGGTGCAGCCTGACATAGATCCCATAAAAGAAAGCCACGTCGCCGTCCACGTTCATGGACGGATGGTGAAGGCGTTTCCATCGGGACTTGAACTGGTCTATCGTATGCATTTTATTTCAGGTGACAAGTTAACGGGTTGACAAGTTGACGAGGTTTTAGATGCCATTAGTGTAATCAGAACCTTGTTGCCTTGTCAACTGATACCTTGTCAACTATAAAAACAGGATGTATTCCGGCTGTACCTCAACGGAAGCGGTCAGGAGGTTGGGGAGCCCGACGAACAGACGCCTGATGCGTGAACCCTGCAGTTTTTGCAGATATCCTTCATAACCGTCCAGGAAACCGCCGATAATACGTACTTTCCTGCCTATCATGTCGGAGGATATTTCATCCGGCGTGTAATAACGTGGACTCTCGGAGGACTCTACGGCGTGGATGAAACGCCGCATGTCGGCATCCCTTACCGTCATGGGGATCCTGTAGCCGCCACGCACATAGCGGTACTGGATGGTGTTGTACGATTCAACGACAGAGTCGATGGAATGCCGGGTGTCATGCACGAAAAGCAGGTCCTGCATGAAAGGGACTTTCTCACGGCACCGTTTGCCATGCCTTACCGAAAGTTTCCACACCATCGGTGTAAAAGCCTCTATCCCCAGCTCCTTGAACAGCCTGTATGCCGGTAGCCTGGCGTTGCATCTTTTAAGGTCGCGCATGACGAACCATTTCAAACGGCCGTGTTCATCGGGCAAAGCGGCGTCTGCCGCCGGGATACCGTCCTGTATGTTAGGGTAAGATTCATTCATGGTTCAGGCAGGGACATTTCTTCTAATCCTGCAAGCTATTGTGAAATACTCAATAACAAGCAGTTATACGCGCCGGACTGTTGGCTTCTCTTTATTTTCATAAGATTGTTCCAGCTCCGTCACTGCTCCCAACAACGCCTGCATCGGTGTTGGTTTCCATGACGGATTCCATCCGTCTCATAATAGGAGATGTTCATTTTTCCCCTGGTTGAATTGTTATATATTATGCGTGATACAGATTTGTGCATTTCTCACCACTGACACTAAAGGAGGTACACAGAGTCTTTTAAATTTTTCCTCTGTGGTACTCTGTGGCCTCTGTGGTGAATAGTTATGTTTCATTAAAATACATAGTCTATACCGCATATAGTATAAACTATTATCCGCGCTAATCTGGGTTAATCCGCGTTTCAAAAACAAATTCTGAATGGATAAAAAACAAGGAAGGTGTGCCGAAAAGTTAGTTTTCATTTCGGCACACCTTCCTTGTTTGAATGTGGTAGTTGTCGTTAGAAGTATAAATAACGCTGGTCGGTTACTTTACCTTTTTCACGCAGTTCGGAGATGCATTGATTTGCATAGGCTGAACTCATGGATGAGAGTGCAGATTCTTCTTTTTTAGCATCAAATTCTTCGCTGCCTTTGTTTTTGGCGTATACTTGAATCATATAGACACCTGCGTTGCCTTTGATAGGTGCCGATACCTTTTCTACGTCGGTTTTCGAAGCGTAAGCACTGATGGCAGGTTCGCTGGCATGTGTAACAGAAATGTATGCCGGGGCATTGAACGTTACGTGTTTTACGCTGTCGCTTACGGCATCTTTCATTTCTTTTATTTGTGCCAGGCTGTTGAAGTCCTTCATTTGTCCCATCAATTGTTCGGCTTTCTTGTTGCGGATGATTTCGTTACGCAGCATGTTTGCTACTTTGTTGATGTTGACGTAACCTTTTTTGTTGATGGCTTCTACGCCTACCATAATCATGTGGTCATTGTCTCCACATTCGTAAAGCGGAGAAACTTCACCAGCTTTAGCGTTGAAAATCCATCTCAAGGCTTCCTGGGTAGAGTGGATGTTGCCTACGTAGTGTGCATCGCTGGTGAAATCGGAACGTGGAATTACTGTGTAACCGGCTTCTTCTGCGTTCTTTTTCATGTCTTCCAGCGTTGTGTTCTGTGCTACGAACTGGCTGAATTTGTTATAAGCATCATTGTATGTTTCTTTGCTGAATTCAACCGGGCATTTGATAACGGCTACATCATATTTCGGTTTCATAGCCTTTTTGCTCATTACCTGAAGAATCAGGTTGGCTTGTCCTACTTTCAGGTTCTTCAGTTCGTTTACCGGCTGGTTGATAAGTGTCTGGATGTACTTCAAGTTGTCAGCATCCAATGCAGCACCTTCCCAGCTCATGGCATTCACCCATGTAGCTTCGCCTGTCTGTCCGTATGCTTTTGCCACTTCTGCAAAGTCGGCACCTCCCTTGATAGCATTGAAAATGCTGTCTGCCAGTTCGGTACGTCTTGCTTCTGTGTCTGCCATTACCTGAATCTGACGGAATTGGATAGAGTCGGGAGCCGTAGTCTTGGCAAGAATCTTGAACGTGTTGTACGAGTCATCGCCCGCATTGTAATAAGGACCGTATACTTCGTTGACTGACGCAGAGTCAAGACGGGCTGCTACATCTTGTGGCAGTGAAGTCTTGTTGATGGCTACGCCTGTATAGTTGACGGTAGAACCGGTAGAGCGGACAAATGAAGCATAGTCTGTAGTGGTTTTGTCCAGTTGGTCTGTAAATTCGGTTACTTCCTTCAATACGGCACCGCGGTCTTCGGCAGAAGGTACTACATGTACATCGATGTACTGGATGTCACGGGTCTCGACCGGTTGTTTGTAAGATTCCTTCCGTTCGTTATATAAGTTCTTGATTTCTTCATCGGATACGGTGATGGTAGAATCGCTGATGCTGGCATAAGGAACCCCAGCCAGAAGCAGGTCGCTTTGTTCGGTGCGTCCCTTGAAAGCATCTTCTGCTGCCACCGGGTTCGAAATCAAGGATTTTGCAATCAGATTCTGGTATTTGGATGCCAGCAAAGATTGTCTCAATGTCTTTTCTACAAATGTCCAGAAGTTACCCAGTTTTTGGTAATACTCTACATATTGTGCAGGCATTTGTGATGAGCCCAGGTTGGCATATTCTACCAGGAATTTTTTCAGCATATCCTTGTCGAATGCTCCTGTCTGTGGGTTACGGAACGGAGTCTGCATCAGCAGCGGGTTCGTACCTTCGTCGATGACTGCCTGAAGTTCTTTATCGGTAACAGTCAGTCCCAGTTTCTCTGCTTCTCCTGCTATCAGCTGGTTGGTGACATAAGTGTTCCATACCTGGTCTTTGACGTTTGTCAGCTGGTCTTCGTTCAACGAGTTCAGCCCGTTGGTCAGCTTGATGACTTCGCTGAATTCATCTACCATTTTTTGATACTCTTGTGCGGAGAGTTTTTCTCCATTGACTTCTCCGACGTCTTGTCTTCCCTGATGCGGCTGGAGAACTTTCCATGCATCACCCGCAATGAAAGCGAATAAGGCAAGACCGATTACGATGACCAAAAGTGGTCCTTTGCTTCTAATTGATTGTAAAGTTGCCATTTAAAGTTATTATTTTGTTTATTGTTTTTCCTTTTAGCGCACGAAGATACAAAAAATGTACGTAGCAGTGTCGTTTTTCCTCAAAAAAATGATGTTTTCCTTATGTTTGAGGCATAACTTTCAGTTTGACCAGCTCTATTTTCGTAGCTGTGACCTTGATTATCTTGAAATGAAAATGATTGATGTTTACTATTTCATGAGGTTTGGGAAAGCTTTGGAATTCGTGGAGAATCAGCCCTCCGATGGTTTGGTATTCGTCGCTTTCGGGCAGGTTGAGTCCGAATTCCTCGTTTGCCTTTTCAATTTCAAGCCGTCCGGAGAAAATGTATTCGTTGTCACCGATGGCTTTGGCTATGGTAGATTTGGTATCATGTTCATCTTCAATGTCACCCAGGATTTCTTCTACCAGATCTTCCATGGATACAATACCTGATGTACCTCCGAACTCATCGACTACTACGGCAAGTGACCGTTTTTGCTGCATCAACAGTTTCATCAGTTTATGGGTACTCATCGATTCGGGTACGATAGGGATGCGGCGTATGTTTTTGTGCCAGTCGGTGAGAGGCTTGAACATTTCAGAGGAATGGATATAGCCTACGATATTGTCAATGCTTTCTTTATAGACGATGATTTTACTGATGCCATGCTCGATAAATGTTTCTTTTAGTTTTTCGAGCGGAGTATCGAGTTCTACAGCTATGATTTCGGTACGGGGAATCATGCAGTCGCGTACCTTGATATTCGTAAAGTCGAGGGCATTGCGGAACAGTTCGATTTCGGTGTTGATGTTCTCCGGGTCATTCGTGTCTTTCAAGCTGTTTTCAATAAATGTGTCGAGGTCGACTTTGGTGAATGCCTTTTCTTTTACTTTTTTATCGACTTTATGTCCGGATATGCGTAAAATGCCGGTGGAGAGTGATGCCACAAGCCAGCTGATGGGATACAGGATTATATAGAAGATGAAGGCGGGTACGGCAAAAAGTCGCAACATGTGTCCTGGAAACATCTTGAACAATGTTTTGGGGATAAATTCGATGGTGAGAATCATGATTGCCGTAGAGGTCAGGATTTCGATGATTATTATCCAGGCAGCAGGCAGGGATGTACGGGGGAATGCATATTGCCCGAACAATTGTGTCATCCCGATGCAGAACATTACCAACGAGAGGTCGTTTCCTACCAGCATGGTAGACACGAAGTGATTGGCATCGTGGTAAAATTTGGAAAGAATCTGTGCCGACAAGCTATTGTCTTTCCTCATCTCGAAGCGTAACTTGCTGGAGGAGAGGAAAGCTATTTCCGTCCCTGCGAAAAAGACGGAAAGTGTCATGCATATGATTAGGTTAATGATAAGGCTCGTCATGTCACTTAATTGGTTTTCGGTTGTTGGACGGTATCTGCCGGTGCTGTATCTTCTACGGTAAAGATACCGGTATTATTGAATATTTGGTATTCGGTCATTTGCTGATTCGATTCGAATCCGTATCCGGTTAGTATTTTGTCGGGCTGTTCGATCCGGATATAGCGGTCGGAATAGATTCGTTCTTTGCCTTGGTCCCAATACATCAGTTGGGTGTCGAATTTGTCGCCCCGTTGGCTACGTATATGTACATTGCCGCGAAGTTCCCATAATTTCTTGGGTTCGTAATAAAAAGCCGTATCTGCTTTGATGCTGGCGTCTATGTGGAACAGGGTATCGAACTTTTCCAGGTAAATGCCTTTCTGGAATGCCCAATACGGGGTGTCTATCCGGCTGTAAACAAGCCATTCGGCTGTAATGATTTTATAGCGTATCATTCCAGAGTCGGAGATGTAGGTGGTTACTCCGGTGGTGCGCATGTCTGGGATGGAGTCTCCTTTTCCTACAGCTTCTGCCAGATTTTCTTTTTTCCCGCATGAAGGCAGTAAGACAACCATTAAAATTGCCCATACGGCAATCGTCAGGCACAGCGGTATCATGTATTTCTTTTGGTTCGGTTTATGTTGTATCATGTCGGTTTATCTTAAGATTATGGTTTCGTTTATCCATCCGCCCAAAATGACGGCGTTGCCTTTCTTCAGTCCCAAGCCGGCAAGTGCTTTTTCGGTAGGGATATGTTTCTGGTAGGTATTGATGAGCTGGGTTGCTTCATCGGCTGTGCTTGTATCGACTGATTGGGCTTTTTGCAGCTTGTCGATTACGGCAAAGTAAGTGCATTGGTTCAGGGTAGCTTCTTTGCACCAGTTGGGGTTCGAAGCATACATTTGCGCAATCAATATATACGGTTTACCTTCGTCTTTATCAAGGGATATGGATTTGAGTGCATATTGTTTTGCCCGTTTCCATTGTTTGTCTTGAAACAAGACTCTTGCCGCACGATAGCAATATTCGGCTTTGTCCGCAGGATTGGGGGCCAGCATTGCCGCCTCGTCAAAGTAGGTTATGCTTTCTTCTATTTTGCCCCTTTGATAGCATAAGCGTCCACATTCTGCTGCAAGTCCAGCTGTAGGCGTTAAGGTATAGGCGGCTTCTGAAGCCGTCAGATATACTTCTTCACCCGTGCACTTCAGTTGTCTCAGGGTAGAAAGAACCAGATTGATATATGCCAGGTCGGTTCTATGCTGTTCTATTTTGGGGGCATATAGTTTTTGTAAGTCCTCACAGGTTACACATCTGCTCTCGATAAAGCGGGTGTCTATGTAGTCTTTTGTTATCGACCATAGATGTTGCTTCTGTGGGTCGTTTATGGTGCTTTCCAGCCGGAAGCGGATGTAGCGGGATGCCTTCAGGTAGTCTTGGATAAACTGTTCGATGTGTCCGGCATTTGTTTTCAATTTTTGCAGCGACAGGTCCATGAGGTCTTCCAGCATATAATAAGTGGACTTCTCTTTTTCCATGCCGATGGCTTCTTGTTCTTTTCTGTATGCCTTGTCTATATTGATGTCGGTACCCGAGAACATGACATAGTCGTGTATCTTCATCCCCAAGACGAATCCGGGGGTAACCGGTGTATGGGTCAATGTGTTCAATGAATCCAAATATTGTATGTGCTGGTCATGTATATTCATCAATTCTGTCAAGTAATCCTCTTCCTTTGTTTCGTTATCCGAATCGGCAATCAGTGCACGCAGGATTTGGGTGCCATCGGTGTAGATATTGGGAGATGCCCAGGGGGCTTCGGTAAATACTGATTTCCATGGGCTGTAGGCTTGGGCAAAATCATTTTTTTGCAGATAAGTTTTATACAGGGCAATATGCTGTATGCACCGGACACTATCTTCACCGTGTCCGAAGCGTGAACCATCTTCTATTCCTTTTTGTGCATTGGCTGAAAGGGAACAGAGGAGCCATATTACCAATAAACCTGCATACTTCATGGTATTGCGGATAACCGCTTCCTTAGTTGACTTTCCATTTCATGAACCAGCGTTCGTTGAAGGTCAGGCCCAACTTGATGACAAAGCGGTTCTCTGATAATACATTGGCAACTGAAGGCTGCACGCGTACATATTCTCCTGTCAGGCTTAAGACAGTCCTGTATTGAAATACATTGAGAGGGAATCCGAATCCGGCACTGACACTATATTCGGAAGGACCTTCGAATTGGGGAAGCTTCAGGTAAGGAGTGGCATAGTTGAAGCCTACGCGGTAACGTACCCGTGCCAAGTAGTTTCTTCCGATGGGGTTGGGCAGGTATTCGGCTCCTATCGCGATTTTGCTGCGGTCTTTATACATATCGGTCTGGTTGTTGTATTTTACCGAACCCCATTTTTGCAGGGTATAGTCGGCACCGATGGTCAGCCTGTTTTTATGCATATATGCCACACCGGCACCGAATGTGTGCGGAATGCCATACGAATCGTATATGTTCGTTTCGTTTGTTGTAGAATAATTCGAATTGTCGGTAACTTGAATGCCTCGCGTGTCGGTCGAGTTCAGGGTATGTCCCAGTTCGTACACCAAGCCCAGTGTCAGGTTGTCAGTCTTGTTGATCTTCTGGGTGTATTGCAAGCCAAAATTTGCCACATAGCTTTTTACCCTGACTTCGTTGTAGACAATGGTCTGGTCGCTGGTAGTGTTGAATCCTACACTGGACTGGTAATTGAGCGAGCCGTACATGTATCCGGCACTTGCTCCGATAGAAAGGTTATCCAGTATCTTGAATCCCAGCCCTGCGGTAATCTGTTGCAGACCTCCGTCGCCATAAAATGTATTGGTAGCCGTATAGCTTTCGCTTCCTTCTACAGGGGTAGTGGTCGAAAAGTTATATCCTACGTTCGAAAACGGAGTAAATCCGACGGCAATACCCAAGCGCTTGTGCAGGCGGAACTGCATGGCGATATAGTCAAAGCTGGAGTTCTTGGCATTGGAACTGATGCCGTTTTCCTTGTAGTTCGAACTTTTCAGGCTCATTCCCATATCGAACATGAACGAAAGAGAGTCGACCGAAGATATGGATGCCGGATTGGTCAGGTTGATGTGTTCGCTGTAACGCAGGCCGTAACCGATGCCTCCCATGGCTGCATTGTTGGCAAAACCGCGGTCGGACAAGTCGCCCAGACCATATCGTGTATAAGGAGAGTTCGTGCTTGACTGGGCAGAGGCCGTCAACCAGCTTCCTATCATCAAGACGCTGAGTAGAAGTGCTTTATTTCTTAACATTATAATTCAATATTCTGTTTAAACCTTTCAATACTAAAAATCTGTCTGCAAAGATGATACTTTTTAAGTTTGTATCAAAAGAAAATTTATCTCCTCCGGTTAAAAAAACCAAAAGGTCAGGGTATTTTTTTTGCATCAGACGGATATAGCCCATGATTTCGAACTCGATGCCTTTGATGACACCTGCGCGGATTGCGGTTTCGGTACTGTAGCCGAACTCGGGCAGGTCGCCTCCTTTTTCTATCAGAGGAAGCTTGTCGCAACAAGCGTTCAAGGCTTTGAAGCGGGTATAGATGCCTGGCGAGATGTTTCCTCCCCAGTAGCATCCTTGTGCATCGATGAACTCATAGGTGAGTGCCGTACCCGCATCGACGACCAGCAGGTTCTTGTCCGGACATAGGTAATTGGCTCCTACTACTGCTGCCAGCCGGTCCATGCCCAATGTTTTCGGGGTTTTATACATATTCCGGATGGGTACAGGAGTTTCGTACGTCAATTCCAGAATGGGCAGGTCTATCTTCTTCAGCTGCCTGCGTATCGTATTGCTGAGCGAGATGACAGATGCAATGATGATGTGTCCGATGGGGTATTTGTGGCATAACATGGGAAGATAGTCCAGCGAATGGTTTGACCCGCGGAGCACTTCTACCATCTCTTCTTTGTCGAATACGGCAAGTTTGGCAACAGTGTTGCCTATGTCGATAACTAAGTTCACTTCTTTTCGTTTTTTGCGGTGCAAAGTAAATTAAAAAATGAATAGGTCACGCAATAAAACTCATAATTTCTTTCGAACATCTGAATTATTCCTTGTATTTTTGCACCCGGATTGAGACAGAAACGAATATAGAATGAAGAGGAAACTCATATACTTGCTCTTGGCGTTGCTTATAGTCGGGTTTGCCCGCGCAGCCAGCTTCAAGTCGGACAGCATACGGTTCAGCTTGCTTACCTGTGCGCCGGGAAGCGAAATTTATGCGCACTTCGGGCATACGGCTATCCGGTACGAGAACTACACGAGGAAGATTGACCTGGTATTCAATTACGGGATGTTCAATTTCCGTGAGCCGCATTTCGTGTGGCGTTTCGTGAAAGGAGAGACCGATTATCAGCTAGGTATTACACCTTATATATATTTTCGGGCTGAATATGCCATGCGTGGCTCTTCGGTGTATCAGCAAGTGCTGAACCTGACACAGGAGGAAAAGTTGAGGCTTCTGGGATTGCTCGAAGAGAATTACCGTCCTGAGAATCGGGTGTACCGGTATAATTATTTTTATGATAACTGTACCACTCGTGCCCGCGACCAGATAGAGAAAGCTATCGAAGGAAAAGTGGTGTATGCCGATTCCATCGGCGGAAAGACATTCCGTAGCATCATTCACGAGTTTACCTCCGAAGCTTTGTGGGACGAATTCGGTATCGACCTTTGCCTGGGTGTGGAGGCGGACCGGGAGATAGGAAAACGCCTGCAGATGTTTGCTCCTTTCTATATGTTGCATTATGCGGATAGTGCTTATATTGTGTCGTCCGCCGGAGTGAAGCGTCCGTTGGTGTCCGAAAAGACAACTATCGTCAATGTCGATCCTGAACCAGTGGAACCAGGTTTTCCTTTATCTCCGGTGGCGTGTGGTATCTTGTTCCTCATTGTTTGCATCGTGATGGGATGGGTACAATGGAATTATCGGCGTGTGTGGTGGGGATGGGACGTAGTGTTGCTCTTGCTGCAGGGGCTGGCAGGGTGTATCGTCGCTTTCCTGTTTTTCTTCTCTACCCACCCCACGGTAGGCTCGAACTGGTTGCTCTGGTTGTTCAATCCGGTGCCGTTGTTCTACCTTCCATTCCTCGTTTTTCATGAGAAAAAAGGGCTGAAAGACCCTTATCATGTCATAAATATCGTGTATTTAACATTATTTATGGTGATTATCCCGATTTGTGGGCAAGAATTTAATTTAACAGTATTACCTTTGGCACTCGGTTTGCTGGTGAACTCCGTGAGCCGTATATTAGTTTGGAACAAAAAGTAATGAAAGAACGCATACTGACATCTTTAATCACCGTGATTGTACTGACCGGGCTGCAGGCACAGACCGCGTCACCCGTACCCCGTCTGGTAGTTGGCCTTACCATCGACCAGCTCCGTTCGGATTACATCGAGGCATTCTCTGCCTTGTATGGCGAGAAAGGCTTCAAACGGCTGATGAAAGAAGGGCGGGTGTATTGTAATGCGGAATACGACTTTATCAATATCGACCGCTCGTCGGCAGTGGCATCGGTTTACACGGGCACTACACCTTATTATAATGGCATTGTGGGCAACCGCTGGATGGACCGTAATACACTCCGGATGGTAAAGTGTGTAGACGATCCTGCCTATATGGGCATTTATACCTCCGAAAGCACTTCGCCCCAGCACTTGTTGGTATCTACCTTGTCGGATGAGCTGATGGTGGCATCGAACGGGGCTGCCGAAGTATATTCTATTGCTCCTACACGCGAAATGGCGATTCTTTCCGCCGGACATGCAGCAAAGTGTGCGCTTTGGCTGAATGATGAAACAGGTAAGTGGTGTGGTTCTACTTACTATGGTACGTTTCCCGACTGGGTGACTACCTATAATGACCAGGAAGGGCTTGATTTCCGTATCGGTAGTTTGACATGGGGACCTTATTTGCCAGTCACTTCGTACCGTTATGTGACATCTACCGCCAAGCAACTGACTTTCAAACACGATTTTTCGGATGAGCGGTTGGAAAAATACAGGAAGTTCAAGACCAGTCCGTATGTGAATGATGAGGTGAACCGTTTGGTAGATGCCTGTCTGCTTCATACTCAGGTGGGAAAAGACAATATTCCCGACCTGCTCACCCTTTCGTATTATGCGGGCAACTATGCGCACAAGCCGAATACGGAATATGCAATGGAAATTCAGGATATGTATGTGCGCCTGGATCATTCCATCGGCGAATTGCTGGAGCTGATAGACCGCAGGGTAGGGCTTGCCAATACGCTGTTCTTCATAACTTCGACGGGGTATGCGGATTCGGAACCTAAAGACCCTGAGCAATATCGTATCCCCAGCGGTGAATTTCACATCGAGCGTTGTGCCGCTTTGCTGAACATGTATTTGATGGCGATATACGGTCCCGGGCAATACGTGGAGACGTATTACGACCGTCAAATCTACTTGAACCATAAACTGATAGAAGACCGCAAGCTGAACCTGACGGAGATACTGAACTGTGCTTCTGATTTTATTGTGCAGATGAGTGGCGTGCGTACGGCATATTCTTCACAACGCCTGTTGTTGGGAGCATGGACTCCGCGTATCGATAAAATCCGCAATACATTCAATCCGAATTGTTCGGGAGATATTTACGTGGAGGTGATGCCCGGCTGGTCGGTTATCGATGAGGTTTCACATTCTACTCATGTAGTGCGGGATACGTATGCATCGGTTCCGCTTATTTTCATTGGTAACAACATCAAGCCGGAAATTCTGTATACTCCGGTAAAAGTAGCTACAATAGCTCCTACGGTAGCTCACTTCATGCGCATTCGGGCGCCTAATGCTGCGATGTCAGCCCCTCTTACAGGCATTCGCAAGTAATTTTGTATCAAGAAGCTTTTCGGATACATGGCGAATTGCTTATCTTTGCAACCGAATTAACAAAATCATTTTTAATAGAAATAATAAAAACAACAACATAAAATGGGATTTAATGAATTTATAAGTAAGATTTTCGGAAACAAGGCTACTCGTGACATGAAAGAGATTCAGCCGTGGGTAAACAAGGTAAAGGAAGTATATCCGGAAATCCAGAAGTTGACGAACGATGAGTTGCGTGCCAAGACAGAAGAATTGAAAAAGTATATCAAGGATTCTGCAATTGCAGAGACTCAGAAGATTGCAGACTTGAAAGCAACTATCGAAGCAACAGACATCGAAAAACGTGAGCCGATTTTCAATCAGATAGACAAGCTGGAGAAAGAGGTGCTCGACAAATACGAAAAGGCATTGAATGATGTGTTGCCTACAGCTTTTGCGATTGTAAAAGATACGGCACGTCGTTTCGCCGAGAATGAAGAAATCGAGGTCACAGCTACCGAAATGGACCGCAATCTGGCTGCACAAGGACGTGATTTCGTACGGATAGAAGGTGAAAAGGCTGTCTGGAAGAATCATTGGATAGCTGGTGGTAATGAGATTACCTGGAATATGGTGCATTATGATGTACAGCTTTTCGGTGGTGTGGTATTGCATCAAGGCAAGATTGCCGAAATGGCAACAGGTGAAGGTAAGACTCTGGTGGCTACGCTTCCGGTATTCCTCAATGCTTTGACCGGAAACGGTGTGCATGTCGTAACCGTAAATGATTACTTGGCTAAGCGTGACTCGGAATGGATGGGGCCGCTTTATATGTTCCATGGTTTGAGCGTGGATTGCATTGACAAGCATCAGCCCAACTCGGAAGCCCGCCGCCGTGCTTATATGGCAGACATTACATTTGGTACCAATAACGAATTCGGCTTCGATTATTTGCGTGACAATATGGCAGTAAGCCCCAAAGACTTGGTACAGCGTCAGCATAATTATGCCATTGTCGATGAGGTCGACTCGGTCTTGATTGACGATGCACGTACGCCGCTGATTATTTCCGGTCCGGTGCCCAAAGGTGACGAGCAATTGTTCGAAGTGCTTCGCCCGTTGGTGGAAAGACTGGTAGAAGCACAGCGTAAACTGGCTACTCAGTATCTGGCAGATGCCAAGCGTCTGATAGCTTCGGACAAGAAAGAAGACCAGGAAGCCGGTTTCCTTGCCTTGTTCCGTAGCCATAAGGCGTTGCCGAAGAACAAGCCACTTATTAAGTTCTTGAGCGAACCGGGTATCAAGGCGGGCATGCTGAAGACTGAAGAAATCTATATGGAGCAGAACAACAAGCGTATGCCCGAGGCGGTAGAACCTTTGTATTTCGTAATTGACGAAAAACTGAAGAGCGTAGACCTGACCGATAAGGGTATCGACTTGATTACCGGAAAATCTCAAGATCCTACATTGTTTGTGTTGCCCGATATTGCAGCCCAACTTTCGGAACTGGAAAATGCTCCCGGATTGAGCGATGAAGAAAAGCTTGCCAAAAAAGATGAATTCATGACGAACTATGCCATCAAGGCAGAACGTGTACATACCATCAACCAGTTGCTGAAGGCATACACGATGTTCGAAAAAGATACCGATTACGTAGTCATGGACGGTCAGGTGAAGATTGTTGACGAACAGACCGGCCGTATTATGGAAGGACGTCGCTGGAGCGATGGCTTGCATCAGGCTGTAGAAGCCAAAGAAGGAGTGAAGGTGGAAGCTGCTACCCAGACTTTTGCAACGATTACACTCCAGAATTATTTCCGTATGTATCACAAGCTGGCAGGTATGACCGGTACAGCAGAAACCGAAGCGGGTGAATTCTGGGACATCTACAAACTGGATGTGGTAGTAATCCCGACCAACCGTCCGATTGCCCGTATTGATATGAATGACCGGGTGTATAAGACCAAGCGTGAAAAGTACAAGGCTGTTATCGAAGAAATCGAGAAGATGGTGCAGGCAGGCCGTCCGGTATTGGTAGGTACTACTTCGGTCGAAATCTCGGAAATGCTGAGCAAGATGCTTACCCTTCGTAAGATTCCTCACAACGTATTGAATGCGAAATTGCATCAGAAGGAAGCGGAAATTGTTGCAAAGGCAGGACAGAGCAGTACGGTGACCATTGCCACCAATATGGCAGGACGTGGTACCGATATCAAGCTGAGTCCGGAAGTGAAGGCGGCAGGCGGTTTGGCTATCATTGGTACAGAACGTCATGAATCACGTCGTGTAGACCGTCAGTTGCGTGGTCGTGCCGGACGTCAGGGAGACCCGGGTTCTTCTGTATTCTTCGTATCGTTGGAAGACGACCTGATGCGTCTGTTTGCTTCCGACCGTCTGGCTCATTGGATGGATAAGATGGGCTTTAAAGAAGGCGAGATGATAGAGCATAGCATGATATCGAAATCTATCGAACGTGCCCAGAAGAAGGTAGAAGAGAATAACTTCGGTATCCGTAAGCGTTTGTTGGAATACGATGATGTGATGAACAAGCAGCGTACCGTGGTTTATACGAAACGCCGTCACGCTTTGATGGGCGAACGTATCGGTATGGATATCGCAGATATGATTTGGGATCGTTGCTACAATGCAGTAACTCAGCCGGCCTACGAAGATGCCAAGATGGAAATTCTTCAGACACTGGCAATGGAAACTCCGTTTACCAGCGATGATTTCCGCAACAAGAGCAAAGACGAACTTGCCGAACAGACTTTCCAAAGTGCGATGGACCTGTTCCGGCGCAAGACCGAACGTATGGCACAGATTGCCAATCCGGTAATCAAACAAGTGTATGAGAATCAGGGACAGGTTTATCAGAACATTTTGATTCCGATAACCGACGGTAAGCGTATGTATAACATTTCGGTGAATCTGAAAGAAGCTTACGAAACCGAAGGAAAGGCTATTGTCAAGGCTTTCGAAAAAGCGATATTATTACACGTGATTGATGATGCCTGGAAAGAGAATCTCCGTGAACTGGACGAATTGAAACATTCGGTACAGAATGCAAGCTATGAGCAAAAAGATCCGTTGTTGATTTTCAAACTCGAATCAGTCAATTTGTTTGATGCTATGGTGAACAAAATCAATAACAATACCATATCTGTATTGATGCGCGGACAGATTCCAGTACAAGAACCTCAGCAAGTGCGTCAGGCTGCTCCCGAACCTCAGCAACCCCGTCAGCAATACCGTGAGGAAAAGCAGGACTTGAATGATCCCGACCAACAGGAAGCTGCTGGAAAAGATACACGTGATGCTAAAAAAGAACCTTATCGTGCCGAAAAGACGGTAGGACGCAATGACCCTTGCCCTTGTGGAAGTGGTTTGAAATATAAGAACTGCCACGGACGGAACTTGTAAGTATTTCTATTGACATAATAACTTAAACATGCATTGCCGTAAAGATACGAAAGAGGATTGTTCCTCTTCGCATCTTTGCGGCAATGTTTTTTTAAAGGTCTGGCGGTTGTGTGTAGGTTTGTTGGGAAAATAGACACCTGTGGACCACTTGTACGGGTACTTGTGTGGTTTTGTGTTCAAAAATCCCTTTTTTCTTGTTGGGGCGAATGATAATTTTCTTTAAGTTTGCACATCATTATCATTTGATACCGTGAAGACATGAAAAGGATAGTATTGTTACTTGTGGGTTGGCTGGGAATATGCACTGCAGTTTTAGGGGGAGTTGATGTACGTTCGGAGCGATTGACCGTTGCTGAAGGTCTGGCGAATAATTCAGTACGTTGTATTTATCAGGATGGGAAAGGATTTATCTGGTTTGGTACGCTTGACGGACTTAACCGGTATGACGGTTTGTCTTTTCTGACATTCTTGCCTGAAAAGGAGATGAAGATTTCGCTTGCCGACCATCGTGTATACCGTTTGGCTGAAGATAAAAACGGCTTCTTATGGATACGTCATACCAACTCGTTATATAGTTGTTACGATTTGCGCAAAGGACAGGTAGTTGATTTTACCGGGTGTGGAGAATATTTGGATTCATACAGTTCTATTTATATTCCAGAGAAAGCAGACGAAGATGTTTGGCTATGGGGCACTCAGGACGGATGCCGTAGGGTTGTCTGTAAAGGAGGGTCATTGACTTCAGAATCTTTTAAGAAAGGTAAAGGTTTGGCATCGGATGATGTGAATCAGATTTACCCGGATGGAAAGGGAGGTGTATGGATTGCTACTGCTCACGGTTTATACCATTGGCTGGACGGAAAATTGCTGACTATCGATTCTCGTTTGAATATCCGGTATATTTACCGGTATGAGGGAAAGGCATACTTTTTTGCTTCCGATGGTTCTATGTATGGGACAGATGCGGCAGGACAGATAAAACAGCTGGATCAGCTTGCCGTACATAAGTCTCTTCGTTTCAATGGTCAGGTATATTACCGTGATGAGTGGATGATTTATACATCGGCTGGTAATTTTTGTTTTAATTTCCGTCAAGGATGTTACGTAAAACCCAATCCCATGTTGGATATACGCAATGTGCAGATTCAGCAAGATAACAAGCATGATTTCTGGATTTATAACAATTCCGGGAAATTGCGCTATCTGCAGGTAGAAAGTGGGAAAGTATTGGAATTCCAGCTTATGACGAAAGAGGATTTGGATTACATTGATGAGGAACGTTATTCGATTGTACATGATTCGCGTGGCCTTTTATGGATTGCTACATACGGGAATGGTTTGTATGTATATGATTTGCAGCATGATGAGATGCAACATTTTACAACAGGTGAAAAGGATAACGGAGTCATAAGTTCTGATTATCTGCTATGTCTGATGGAAGACCGGTTGGGTAACATGTGGGTCAGTTCGGAGTTTACCGGGGTGGATAAATTGAACATAGTCAATACAGATGTAGCCAGGGTATATCCCAATGGAGAAGAGAAAATAAACCGTTCCAATGCTGTACGGTTTGTTTCTTGTCTCGATGGTTCCGATATCTATTTGGCAACACGTACAGGAGATGTGGTCGTTTATGATACTTTGCTGGCAGTAAAGAATGTATTGAAAGCCAATACCAATGTATATGCCATAGCCGAAGACAGGGAGGGCACGAAATGGTATGGCACGCGTGGAAAGGGAATCATTGTCGGTGAAGAGCGTTATATGCACCAACGGGACGATTCGACTTCACTCTCTTCCAATCAGATTTATAACTTGATGTGCGACAGTCGTGGAAGGATGTGGGTCGCTACTTTTGGAGGAGGATTGAATCTTGCTGTACGTAAAGAGGGGAAATACCAATTTCGCCGTTTTTTCCAGTCGGAGGCACAAAACCGGGTACGTATTTTGTGTGAAGACCGTGGAGGATGGATATGGATGGGGACAGACAAGGGTATCTATGTATTTCAGCCAGACGAGCTGATACGTAATCCGAATGCTTATTATCATTATGCATTGGAGAATGGCAGTCTGTACAGTAATGAGATACGGAGCATTGTTCTTGATTCGGAAGGATATGTCTGGATAGCTGAGACAGGAGCCGGATTTTCATATTGTGCGCCGGGTCAGGATTATGCCCGTTTGAAATTTGTGCATTGTGGAGTGACCGATGGTCTGGTAAACAATATGGTGCAGGATTTCGTAGAAGACCAGCAAGGCAATATGTGGATTTCTACAGAATACGGCATTTCCTGTTTCGACCGGCAGACGGGGATTTTTGAAAATCATTTCTTTTCTTCGAATGTATTGGGGAATATCTATTGTGAGAATTGCGGTATCCGTTTGCCTGACGGGCGGCTTGCTTTCGGCACGAACTATGGATTGAGTGTCATCAATCCGATATTGGTGTCTGAAGCCGGGAATGAAAGTGTCGTGACATTTACCGATTTGAAACTGAACGGAGTATCCGTACGTCCCGGTGATGATTCCTCTCCGCTGGAATTGGCTTTGCCTTATCTGTCCGAAATCAGGTTGGATTATAATCAGAATTCTTTTGTTGTCAATTTTTCTACCTTGGATTATGTACGGCCGGGCATACAAAAGTTCTGCTATATGTTGGAAGGATATGAAAAGGAATGGAGTATTCCTTCGCCATTAAATTTCGCAGCATATAAAAACCTTCGTCCCGGAACATATCGTTTGCATGTCAAGGCTAGCAATTCGCTGGGAGTGTGGAATGAAAAAGAATCGGTATTGAAGATTGTTGTAGTTCCTCCGTTTTGGCGTACAATATGGGCATACCTGATTTATATCCTTCTGTTGGGAGGGGCGTTGTATTTGACATATCGCATTTTGGCAAGGATGAATGCCTTGCGTAATCAGATTAAGGTGGAAGAGCAGCTGACAGAATACAAGCTGGTGTTCTTTACCAATATATCGCACGAGTTTCGTACACCGCTTACACTGATACAAAATGCGTTGGAGAAAATACATCTGTCTGGGAAGCTTCCCAAGGAGATAGCTTCTTCGGTACGGGTTATGGACAAGAGTACGATGCGTCTGTTACGGCTTATCAACCAACTCTTGGAGTTCCGGCGGATGCAGAACAACAAGCTCACTCTTTCATTGGAAAAAATAGATGTCATGGATTTCTTGCACGACTTGACTTTGAATTTTAAGGAAATGGCAGAATCCAAACGCATGAAATTCTGTTTCGAACCTTCGACGGACCATTATAATATGTATGTCGACAAGGAGAAGCTGGACAAAGTAGTTTATAATCTGTTGTCTAATGCCTTCAAATATACTCCTTCCGGTGGGACAATTATCCTGACGGCAAAGGTAGATGAGGCTGGCAACCGATTTATAGTCCAGGTGTCAGATACCGGAGTGGGTATACCGAAAGAAAAGCGTGAAGAACTGTTCAAACGTTTTGCCAAGAATCGTATCTCTGGAAGCAGTATGGGAATCGGTCTGCATCTGACTCATGAATTGGTCGTTGTTCACAAAGGGACAATCACTTATCGGGAGAATGCAGGGGGAAAGGGTTCGGTTTTCATCGTTTCTTTGCCATCGGATGCATCGGCATACGATGAAAAAGATTTCTTGATTCCTGATAACGTGATTTTGCGGGAAGAAGAAAAGACGGAGAAACAGCAGACGGAATTATTCTTGGAAAATGTTTCCGATGCATCAAAAGAAGGCTGCGAGGAAAAGGATGTCGAGATACCTGTTCCGCTGAATAAGCGTAAAGTACTGATTATCGAAGACGATACCGATGTGCGTGAATATTTGAAACGGGAGTTGAGTACTTATTTTGAAGTGGATGCTGAAGAAGATGGCATATCGGGGCTGAAGAAAGCTTTAGAATATGATGCAGACCTGATTATCAGTGATGTGATGATGCCTGGCTATTCTGGTTTCGAAGTGACAAGACGGTTGAAAGACAATTTCGAAACCAGTCATATACCCGTTATCTTGCTGACAGCATTAGGTACCGATGATAAGCATGTAGAAGGTATCGATTGCGGGGCAGATGCTTATATTACAAAACCATTTAGTCTGAAACTGCTGTTGGTAAGAGCCTTCCGTCTTATCGAACAGCGCGACAAGTTGCGCAAAAAGTTCTCGAACGACCCGACGATGCTTGGTTCGGCACTTTGCCGTACCGATAAAGACAAATTGTTTACCGAGCGTCTGACATTGATTGTAGAAAAACACATGGAGAACCCTCAATTGTCGGTAGACGACCTGGCGACAATGATGGGGGTAGGACGGTCGGTTTTCTACCGGAAAGTACGTGGCATAACCGGCTATTCGCCTAATGAATACTTGCGTGTCATGCGTATGAAGAAAGCGGCCGATTTGCTGGCACAGTCCGATGAGTTTACCATTGCCGAAGTGGCTCGTCAGGTAGGCATAAACGACCCGTTCTATTTCAGTAAATGCTTTAAGACCCAATTTGGTGTCACTCCTTCTGCTTATCAGAAGAGTGGGGGAGTGCTTCCGGGTAATGGTGATGCTGACAGAGAAGAAAATGCCTCCAAATAGGTTCATCAAATGTTGTTTTAAACGAAATATATTCTATGGTGGTTTTTATGAAGCTGTTTTGAATTTATCGTGCGATGATTTGGGATGAGTTTTTGTAGAGACGCAAAATCTTGCGTCTTTACTATGAGGAAGATAGCCCGCTATCTTTCCTCATCACAGAAGCGAAAATGCCTCAAAAACTCATCCCAAAATCATCGCACGATAAATTCAAAACTGCTTCTTATTGGGCGGATTTTCAGAATACATATCCGAACCCGAGGTTCAGGTAGATGGGATACATGGCGAATGTAATGGTTTCGAAATCTTTCTGAAAGATGTCGTTCAGTCCCCAGGTCAGGTCGGCGTGTACGGTAAGGTGCTTATAGGCACGCCATGAACCACCCACTTGCAATCCCCATTGGAAACGGCGGAGGTCTTCGGAAAAGTCATAGGTAGCGACGTTGTCACCTGTAAAGTTGACACGGCTTCCTGTAGCATCGGGAGTGCGCAGATGGCCTTCGTAGACGTTCCCGTCGAAGTCACCGCTCATCATATATGACAGGTAGGGGCCGAATACCAGTTTCCAGCGTTCGCCTATCTTATAGTTGGCAAGGATGGGGATGGTAAGGAGCGACATCCTTACTTTTGTTTCTACGCCACCTGTCCAAAGTCCTTGTATTTTTCCACCTGTCTCACTGAAGATTTCCATGCCATAGTTTTTCACCGTGGCTTGGGTGGTCATGCTCTTGCTGTCGAGGCGTAACCCTACGCTTACGCCCCATTTCTTGGCTTCGTCTATCCATTTGGTAGCGTTTCCTTCGATAGTGATGGCAAGCCCGGGGCGATAACTGTCGATGCTTCTGATTTCGTGTGGAAGTGGGAGTGGGGAAGTGCCTCCAAAGTTTACACCTGCCTTGAATTCGTATTCCAATCCGTGCAGGGATGACCAAAGCAAGCCTTTGTGTTCCGACCATTGTGCCTGTGCGATGCCTGTGCCGAATGCCAGGGCTACTGCTAAAGTTAATATGTATTTTTTCATGTTGTTTACGTGTTAAGGGTTATTCGCAGATTATTTCCACTTCGTCTATGTACAGTTCGCTTCCTACCGCTCCTCGGAAATAACCTCCTCCTCTGCTGGAGGCGAAAGCGATTGCAAGTTTGTATTTGCCGTTTGCCAGTCCTTCAGGGTCGACGGTCTTGCCGTTTTGTGCCTCGAATGATAAGTCGAAGTAAGTCCATTCATCGGTTTCTTTCATTTCTTGTTGGTCTTGTTCACCAATACGTGCCATCAGTACAATATTCGGGTTGATGCCTCCGGTCAGTGGGAAGAGGTCGCCATCCAGTGTATAGTCGCTGGTCTCAGCTTCGTAAAGCACTGCATAGATGTCGCCTATATCGGTTTGTCCGCTTAGTACTTCATTGTTTTCATCGGTGAATGTCTCACCTTTTTGGTATTTATACCATCCGGTTATGCGTTGGGGTATTTTGGTAAATGGGAAACCGAAGTGGGTAGCCTGTCGTGGAGCTGTGACGGCATTTTGTACGTCGAACGAGCCAACAAACAAGTTTCCGCAAGCTATGGGCATTCCTAACGGGAGTCCGAAAGAGCCGGTGCTACGTGTAGTAAGACGTACGCATTTGCCGCTGTGGCCTATTGGAGCCTGTACGGTAGGGTATTGCGTCTCGTCGAGTGCCATGCCGCTCAGTTCGTAGCCTGGGTTTCCGCTTGCCCACTGCATGATGCCCGACTCATTGGTGAGATAGAAAATATGATAGGGCGTAGTGGCGCGCAGGTTTTCGAACGAATAATGAGTGGGAAGTTCCATTTTGTTGATGCGGACTACATACGTGGCGGTTGTGTTTCCGTCTTCCGATGTCACGGTGAACCGGCGCAATGTGCGTTGGCTGAAATCGTAATACGGAGGCTGGTCGCCTGCTTCTGTTTCGTCGGCTTGAATGGTTGCGCCGTCGGCAAGCGTAAAGTTCAGTTCCTGCTGTGATACATCTGTACCGTCGAGCACATAAATTTCTATTTCTTTGTGGGTGGCATCTATGCTTGCCAGTTGGATGTTTTCGCCTGTGCAGTCATCGATGGCTGCTTCCACGTTCAGGGCTTCGTCTTGAATGCACGAAGACACCGCCAGGGTAAGAAGTAACCCTGCAAAGATTTTTCGGATATTCATAACATTATCGGCTTTAGCGTAATAACTCGGCAAAGATAATGAAATAAGTGTAACTATTGATAAAGTGAGTGTTAAAATAGGAATGGCGGGGAAGGGTAAGCGTAAAAAAATCCGGCTTCCGTCACAGGAAGCCGGATTGAAATTTGTCGCACCTGTATAAATTATACGATGCCTTGAGCCATCATGGCATTTGCCACTTTCATGAATCCGGCTACGTTGGCACCCTTTACGTAGTTGATGTAACCGTCGGGTTCTGTTCCGTATTTCACGCAAGCTTCGTGGATGTTCTTCATGATGCTCTTCAGCTTTTCGTCCACTTCTTCCTGGCTCCAGCTCAGCTTGATGGAGTTCTGAGTCATTTCCAGACCTGATACAGATACACCACCGGCATTGGCAGCCTTACCCGGTGCATAGAGAATCTTCGCTTCCTGGAATACACGGATTGCTTCGGGGGTAGAAGGCATGTTGGCACCTTCGGATACAGCGAATACCCCGTTGGCAACCAAAGCTTTGGCATCGTCGCCGTTGATTTCATTCTGTGTGGCAGAAGGCAGGGCAATGTCGCCTTTCTCGTTCCAAGGACGTGCTCCGGCTACGTATTTGCAGCCGTATTTCTCTGCATATTCGCGGATACGTCCACGGTACAGGTTCTTCAGTTCCATGATGTAATCCAGTTTTTCGCGGTCGATTCCGTCCGGATCGTAGATATAACCGTCTGAGTCGGACATCGTAACTACTTTCGCACCCAACTGAATCAGTTTTTCTACTGTATATTGTGCTACGTTTCCTGCACCTGATACCAGACAGGTCTTGCCTTTGATATCAATGTTGCGGGTCTTCAGCATTTCGAGCAGGAAGTAGATATTTCCGTAACCTGTTGCTTCGGGGCGAATCAATGAACCGCCGAATTCGCGTCCTTTACCGGTGAGCACACCGCTGAATTCACGGGTCAGTTTCTTGTACATGCCAAACATGTAGCCTACTTCACGTCCGCCTACGCCGATGTCACCGGCAGGTACATCGGTTTCAGGGCCAATGTGACGCCACAATTCCAGCATGAAAGCCTGGCAGAAACGCATTACCTCAGCGTTTGATTTGCCACGTGGAGAGAAGTCTGAACCACCTTTACCTCCACCCATCGGAAGCGTAGTCAATGAGTTCTTGAATGTTTGTTCGAAAGCCAGGAACTTCAGGATACCGAGGTTTACAGAACTGTGGAAACGGATACCGCCTTTATACGGGCCAATGGCGTTGTTATGCTGTACACGGTATCCCATGTTGGTCTGGATGTTGCCTTTATCGTCCATCCAAGTTACGCGGAACTGGTAAACACGGTCTGGAATACACAAGCGTTCAATCAGATTCACTTTGTCGAATTCAGGATGCTTGTTGTATTCTTCTTCGATTGTACCTAATACTTCTTCTACTGCCTGATGGTACTCAGGTTCATTGGGAAATCTTCTTTTCAGATCTTCCAGGACTTTTGCTGCATTCATTCTTCTAATCTTGTTATTGGTTATTAAATATTCTTCTCATTGTTTGATGTGGCAAAAGTATAGATTATTTTTTATTTATGCAACAATTTAGTAAGAAAATCAGAGTAAAAACATCAAAAAGTTGTTTTTGTTTCGTTTTTGTGTAGAAATGACTACTTCTGCTGTTTCTTTTTTAACGCTTTGACAATCGGAATGAACACCAGGGCACCTGAAATGAGTATTGTCAGGATAAGCATGCCGTCAATTTGTGGGCTGGAAGTAAGAACAATGAAACAAAGTGCTGCCCAAGCCAAGGCTAACACGACACATTGTGAAGAGGTGAGTGGTTTTCGCATAAGGTCAGGGTATGAAAAGGTGTATGGTGACAGAAGAAACGCAGATTCACGAAGATTCTCGCAGTTTCTTAATCTGCGAAAATCTGTGTAAATCTGCGTTTCAAACAGAGACATAAATTTATTTTTGGTTATGCAACTTCTTGGCTACGATCGCATCGATGCAGGCGATAGCGGTGATGTTGACGATATCGCGCACCGAGCTTTCAATGTCGGTAAAGTGAATCGGTTTGTTCAGTCCCATCTGAATCGGGCCGATTACTTCTGTTTCGCTCATGCTTTGGATAAGCTGGTAAGTAGCGTTGGCAGAGTTCAGGTTCGGGAATACCAGTGTATTGACTTCTTTACCTTTCAAGCGGGTGAACGGGTATTTTTCGTCACGCAACTCGTTGTTGAGGGCAAATCTTGCCTGCATTTCTCCATCGATAGCCAGATCGGGGAATTCTTGCTGCATGTAGGCTAAGGCTTCGTGCACTTTAGCCGGGCTTCCTTCCTGGTCGGAACCGAAGTTGGAGTAAGCAAGCATTGCCATTACCGGTTCTTGGTTGAAGAAACGTACTGCTTTGGCAGACAATTTGGCGATGTCAATCAGGGTTTCTGTGTCGGGATGGTGGTTGATCAGTGTATCGGCAATGAAATAAGTGCCTTTCTTGGAGTTCAGGATATGCATGGTGCCGAAGTGTTTGTATCCCGGCTGGATGCCGATAACTTCTTTTGCCACCTTGATGGTGTTGGTATATTTGGTATACAGACCTGTAACGAAAGCGTCTGCTTCACCGGTTTCTACCATCATCATGCCGAAGTAGTTGCGTTCGAACATCTTGTCGTTTGCCTCTTGATAGTTTGCTCCTTCACGGGCACGTTTCTCGCTCAAGATGCGTGCATAGCGTTCACGGCGCTCTGCTTCACGGTCATGACGCAAGTTGACGATTTCGATACCTTCCAGGCTTAAATCCAGTTCTTTGGCAAGTTTTTCGATGCGTTCTTCGTTGCCCAATAGAATCGGGTGGCAGATGCCTTCGGCTTTTGCTTCTACTGCAGCTCTCAGCATATTGGGGTGGATACCTTCAGCAAATACGACACGTTGCGGGTCCTGGCGTGCGGTTTCGTATAACTGGCGGGTAAGCTTGTTTTCTTGTCCCATCAGTTCGCGCAAGTGATTCTTGTATCCGTCCCAGTCGGTGATATGCTTGCGTGCTACTCCCGAATCCATAGCAGCCTTGGCTACAGCCATAGACACTTCGGTTATCAGGCGCGGGTCAACCGGTTTCGGAATGAAATAATCGGGTCCGAAGGTCAGGTTGTTGACATGGTAAGCGTTGTTTACTACATCGGGTACCGGTTTCTTTGCCAGTCCGGCAATGGCGCGTACGGCTGCCAGTTTCATTTCTTCGTTGATGGCTGTGGCACGGGTGTCGAGTGCGCCGCGGAAGATGTAGGGGAATCCGATAACGTTGTTGATTTGGTTCGGGTAATCAGAACGTCCGGTCGACATTAATACATCCGGGCGTGATGCCATGGCGTCTTCGTACGAAATTTCGGGTGTCGGGTTTGCCAATGCGAAAACAATCGGGTGAGAAGCCATGCTGCGTACCATGTCTTGTGTCAGGACATTCCCTTTGGAAAGTCCCAGGAATACATCGGCGCCTTTGATGGCTTCGGCTAATGTATGTACATCGGTGCGGTCTGTCGCAAAGAATTTCTTCTGTTCGTTCAGGTCGGTACGCTCTTTGGTTATGACCCCTTTGCTGTCCAGCATCAGGATGTTTTCCAGTCGCGCTCCCAGTGAGATGTAAAGTTTGGTGCATGATACGGCAGAAGCTCCGGCTCCATTTACTACAATCTTTACTTCTTCTATCTTCTTGCCTGCTACCTCCAGCGCATTCAGCAGTCCTGCACTTGAAATAATAGCGGTTCCGTGCTGGTCATCGTGCATGACCGGGATGTCCAGTTCTTCTTTCAGCCGTTGTTCGATTTTGAAGCACTCAGGTGCTTTGATGTCTTCCAGGTTGATGCCTCCGAATGTCGGGGCAATCGCCTTTACAGCTTCGATGAATTTGTCGGGATCTTTTTCGTTGACTTCAATGTCGAATACATCAATGCCTGCGTAAATCTTGAACAGTAATCCTTTTCCTTCCATAACCGGTTTGCCGCTCATGGCACCGATGTCTCCCAATCCCAATACGGCGGTTCCGTTCGAAATAACCGCTACCAAGTTTCCTTTGTCTGTGTAGTCGTATGCCGTGTCGGGGTTCTTTTGGATTTCCAGACACGGTTCCGCTACACCGGGAGAATAAGCTAAAGACAAATCACGTTGGGTTTGATAAGGCTTGGTCGGTACGACCTCAATTTTTCCAGGCTTGCCTTGCGAGTGATAAAGCAGGGCAGCTTCTTTTGTTATTTTCACCATCTTCTTTTAGATTTATCGTTAATGTGTTGTGCAAAAGTAAGAATAAAATAACAAATGGACGATATTTAGGCTTTAAAAACTCTAAATTGCAGGAATCGTCACATTTTTTGTCGATAAGATTTGTCATTTGGTCGGATTATTAGGACTATATGTAATAACTTCTTTGTTTTATGGTTATTCTTAGTTAAACACCTATTTTATATAGACACTTTTTTCCTATCTTTGCAAAGCTCAAACGAATGCATTTGGGTAAGTTTTCATAGGCAATTAACAAATCAAGGAAACACTAACAGTTATATTTATGAATATGAGCATGAAAAAAAACAGAAGTTTTTCTTCTAGCCGGATAGCCCTTTTGGCATTGGGCATATCGGCGTTGACTGCATGTAGCAGCCAAGGCGGTAAAATGGGTGATGACGAGTTCACAGTACAGGAAGTGACTTCTACTTCCAGTAATCAGGTGACAAAGTATCCGGCAACAATCAAAGGTTTGCAGGATATTGAAATCCGTCCGCAAGTGTCGGGATTTATCGTGAAATTGTGTGTAGACGAAGGTGCTACCGTTCATAAGGGACAAGCGTTGTTCCAAATTGACCCCACACAATATCAGGCGGCGTTTGACCAGGCTAAGGCAGGAGTTGAGTCTGCGAAAGCAAATCTGAAGACTGTTTCGGAAACGGAAGTGAACAAAAAGATGCTTCACGAACAGAAAATCATCAGTGATTTTGAATATCAGACTGCCGTCAACAACCTGTTGACAGCTAAGGCAAGCCTGGCACAGGCTGAAGCTTCGTACACTGCTGCCAAGCAGAATCTGGGATTCTGTACGGTGACCAGCCCTTCGGACGGCGTTATCGGTACGTTCCCCTACCGTATAGGTGCACTGGTAAGCCCGTCGGTAGCTGATCCTTTGACAACGGTTTCTCAAATCGGGGACATGTATGTGTATTTTTCATTGACCGAAAAGGAACTGTTGAACCTGACCAAGGCAGGTGGTACACTGAAAGAGCAATTGGAGAAGATGCCGGAAGTGCAGCTGGAACTTTCTGATGGAAGCGTTTATGCGGAAAAAGGAAAGATTGATGCCGTGAGCGGTGTTATCGACCAGGAAACCGGTTCGGTAAGCATGCGTGCCATTTTCCCCAATAAGCAGAATGTCTTGCGAAGCGGAGGTATGGCGAACATTATCTTCCCTTATACAATGGAAAATGTATTGTTGGTTCCGCAGTCGGCTACGGTAGACATCCAGGACAAGAAGTTCGTTTACGTATTGCAACCGGACAGCACAGTGAAGTATACGGAAATCCAAATCTCGAACTTGAACGATGGCAAGAACTACATTGTGCTTGACGGTTTGAAGTCGGGCGACAAGATTGCCGTAGAAGGTGTAACCCGTTTGAGCGACGGTATGAAGATTACTCCGATTACCCCTGCCCAAAGAGAAGCTAAGTATCAGCAGGCTTTGAAAGACCAGAGAGAAGGCAATCTGGCTACAGCTTTTAATTGATTCAATACGTAAATATCGTTATATAATATATAAGGTATAGAATGAAACTAGATAAATTTATTAACCGTCCGGTATTATCAACCGTTATCTCAATTTTGTTGGTAATCTTGGGTTTTATCGGTTTGGCTACTTTGCCAATTACCCAATATCCGGACATCGCGCCGCCTACCGTTTCGGTTAGTGCGACCTATACAGGTGCCAATGCACAGGCTGTATTGAACTCTGTGATTTCTCCGTTGGAGGACCAGATCAATGGTGTGGAAAACATGATGTACATGCAGTCTACCGCTACCAATAACGGCTCGGCACATATCACAGTGTATTTTAATCAAGGAACTGACCCCGATATGGCGCAGGTCAATGTGCAGAACCGTGTGACTCAGGCTCAAGGTCTGTTGCCTGCTGAAGTAACGCAGGTCGGTGTGACCACCATGAAGCGTCAGACCTCTATGTTGATGATTTTCTCTATCTATGATAAGGAAGACAAATACAACATCGAGTTCCTCGAAAACTATGCAAGTATCAACTTGATTCCGGAAATCAAGCGTGTAAGTGGTGTGGGTGATGCCAATGTGATGGGTACCGACTATTCTATGCGTATTTGGTTGAAACCGGATGTGATGGCACAATATAAGCTGGTGCCAAGTGATATTACCGGTGTATTGGCAGAACAGAACGTGGAAGCGGCTCCGGGACAGTTCGGTGAACGTGGTAACCAGTCGTTCCAATATACCATCCGTTATAAAGGACGTTTGTCGAGCGAAACAGAATTCGGCGATATTGTCATCAAGTCTTTGCCGAACGGTGAATTGCTTCGCTTGAAAGATGTAGCCGAAATGGAATTGGGCCGTTTGACTTACAACTTCAACAATACGGTAAACGGTCATAAGGCGGTATCTTGTATCATCTATCAGATGGCAGGAACCAATGCGACGGAAACCATTGCTAACTTGGAAAAAGTGCTTGCCGAATATGAAAAGAATCTTCCCGAAGGCTTGGGTATCAACATTGCACAGAGTGCCAACGACTTCTTGTTCGCTTCTATTCATGAGGTTGTCAAGACGTTGATTGAAGCATTTATCCTGGTGTTTATCGTAGTATATATCTTCTTGCAGGATATGCGTTCTACGTTGATTCCGGCGATTGCCATTCCGGTAGCTTTGATTGCCACCTTCTTTGCCTTGAAGATTATCGGCTTCAGTATCAACTTGCTGACCTTGTCGGCTATGGTGCTTGCGATTGCGATAGTCGTCGACGATGCCATAGTCGTCGTCGAGGGTGTCCACGCCAAGTTGGACCAGGGATATAAGTCAACGCGTGAGGCATCTATCGATGCCATGAGCGAATTGGGCAGCGCCATCGTTTCCATTACGTTGGTGATGATGTCTGTGTTCATTCCGGTAAGTTTCATGAGTGGTACGGCAGGTACCTTCTACCAGCAGTTCGGTCTGACCATGGCGATTTCTATCGGTTTCTCGGCTCTGAACGCCTTGACGCTTTCTCCGGCATTGTGTGCCTTGTTCTTGAAACCGCATAATTCGGAAGCTACGTTGAAAGAACGTATGGGTACGGCTTATAAGGAGTCTCGTAAGATTCTCGTGGCACGGTATACAGACGCTCTCGGTAAGTGGATGAACCCGAAGATTGTCATTCTCTTTACGGTTGTTGCCATTCTGGGTATGATTTTCGGCTTGTTCAGTTTCGAAGAACATCCGGTGCTCTGTATCGTGATGATTATTATCAGTGTCTTGGCTTTTGCCGGTATGACTACCGACAAGTTCAAGAACTCGTTCAACAAGTCGTATAATTCGTTGCTGGCAAAATACAAGAAACGTGTCGTATTCTTTATCCACAAACGTTGGCTGTCAATGGGTATGGTTGCCGGAGCGATTGTGCTTTTGGTCGTATTCATGAGCATTACACCTACCGGTATGGTGCCGAATGAAGATACGGGTACCATTATGGGTTCTGTGACTTTGCCTCCCGGCACTTCTCAGGAACGTGCACGTGAAGTATTGGCACAGGTAGACAGCCTGATTGCTGCCGAACCAGCCGTTCAGTCACGTACGGTGATTTCCGGTTTCAGCTTTATCGGTAGCGGTCAGGGACCTTCTTACGGTTCTATTATCATCAAGCTGAAAGACTGGGAGGAACGTTCTACGCAGCAAAGTTCAGATATTGTGGTCGCTACGTTGTTCATGCGTTCACAGAAACTCTTCAAGGATGCGCAAGTACTGTTCTTTGCACCTCCGATGATTCCGGGTTATTCTATTTCAACCGATATCGAGTTGAACATGCAGGATAAGACCGGTGGTAGTCTGGATCACTTCTTCCAGGTGGTAAACGACTATATTGCCGCTTTGCAGGAGCGTCCGGAAATCAATTCGGCTTCTACCAACTTTAACCCGAGCTTCCCGCAATATCAGTTGGATATTGATGCGGCAGCTTGTAAGAAAGCAGGTATCAGTCCGAGCGACATCTTGACAACCATGCAAGGTTACTTTGGTGGTATCTATGCTTCTAACTTCAACAGCTTCGGTAAGATGTACCGTGTGATGATTCAGGCAGAACCCGATGCTACAAAGAACTTGGAGTCGTTGAACGGAATCAAGGTGCGTGGCAGTGACGGCGAGATGGCTCCTATTTCGCAGTTCGTATCGCTGAAGAAGATTTACGGTCCGGATGTCATCAGCCGTTTCAACCTGTATACTTCTATTCAGGTGATGGTTTCTCCGGCAGCCGGTTATTCTTCAGGTCAGGCATTGCAAGCGATTGCTGAAGTAGCAAACGATAACTTGCCTGCCGGTTTCGGTTACGAATTGGGAGGTATGGCGCGTGAAGAGGCACAGACCACCAATACGACAGGAATTATCTTTGTGCTCTGTCTGGTATTCGTTTACTTGTTGCTGAGTGCACAGTATGAAAGCTACCTGTTGCCTTTGGCAGTATTGTTGTCAATACCTTGCGGTTTGTTGGGAAGCTTCCTGTTTGTCAACGGTTTCTCGGCATTGGGCAGTATTCCGGCATTGAAGATGGTATTGGGAACGATGTCGAACGATATTTATATGCAGATTGCGTTGATTATGTTGATGGGTCTGTTGGCAAAGAATGCCATCTTGATTGTAGAGTTCGCGCTCGACCGTCGTAAGCAGGGTATGAGTATATCTTGGGCAGCTGTCTTGGGTGCTTCCGCCCGTCTGCGACCGATTCTGATGACTTCTTTGGCAATGATTATCGGTTTGCTCCCGTTGATGTTCGCCTTTGGTGTAGGTGCCCACGGTAACCGTACATTGGGTGCTTCGGCTATCGGCGGTATGTTGATTGGTATGATTTTCCAGATTTTCATCGTTCCGATTTTGTTCGTGACGTTCCAATGGTTGCAAGAAAAAGTTAAACCGATGGAATGGGATAGCTTGGACGAAAGCGAAGTGGAATCTGAAATTGAACAGTATACTCCTACTAAACGATAAGATGATAATGAAGAAACAAATAATAGGAATTGTGTGCGTAGCTGCTATGATGAGCAGCTGCCACATTTATAAATCGTATGACCGTCCGGAAACGATAGATGCTTCGGGCATCTACCGTGACCCGGTTTCGCCTACGGATACGTTGGCAACAACCGATACGACAAATATGGGAAACCTGCCTTGGCAAGAAGTTTTCCGCGATGCCAAGCTGCAGGCGCTTATTGAAGAGGGATTGGCGAACAATGTGGATTTGCAGGCTGCCGCCCTTCGGGTGGAAGAAGCGAAAGTCATGCTGACTGCTGCCAAGTTGTCTTATCTCCCTTCCATCAATCTGGCTCCTCAAGGTACTGCAACCAGCATGGATGGAGGAAATTATGTAAAGGCTTATACGCTGCCGGTTGCAGCCAGTTGGGAACTTGATTTCTTCGGTAAGATTCTGAATACGAAACGCGGGCAGAAGGTGGCTTATCTTCAGAGCCAATATTCTGAACAAGCTACACGTTCGCAAATCATTTGCGGCATTGCGAATACGTATTATTCTTTGTTGATGCTCGACCGTCAGGTAGAGATTACAAGCCAGACTGTAGACATCTATAAGGAAAACGTACGCACGATGGAAGCGATGAAGATTGCCGGAATGACTACCGAGGCTGCTGTAGCCCAGATGCGTGCCGCTTACCATCAGGTACAGGCTTCGTTGCTGGACTTGCAGCGTCAGGTGCGTGAAACTGAGAACTCGCTTTGCGTGCTGTTGGCAAAGACTCCTCAGCCGATTGACCGCAATACTTTGGATGAGCAGGTGATGCCGGAAGATTTGACGGTAGGCGTTCCTTTGCAATTGTTGGAAAACCGTCCCGATGTTAAGATTGCCGAGATGACTTTGGCAAGTGCATATTATACAACCAATCAGGCGCGTGCTGCGTTTTATCCGGGATTGAACATTACGGCTACGGCAGGTTGGACGAACGGGTCGAACATTTCGGTTGCCAATCCGGCTGAGTTCATGTTTCAGGCATTGGCTTCATTGGCACAACCTATCTTTAACAATGGCAAATTAGTGGCTAACTTAAAGGTTTCGAAAGCTGAAGAAGAGATTGCACGTATGAATTACCAGCAGACCATTCTGGAAGCCGGAGAGGAAGTCAGCAATGCCTTGCGTCTCTATGATACACAGGACAAGAAGCTGCAACACGATCGTCAGCAGGTAGACCAGTTGGACAAGGCGGTTACTTATACCAAAGCATTGTTCCAAAGTGGTGATGCCACATACCTGGAAATCCTGACGGCACAGCAGAACCTGCTGAGCGCTCAATTGACCGAAGTTTCGGACAATATGCAGCGCATACAGGCAGTCGTTTCTTTGTATAGTGCATTGGGCGGAGGTAGAGAATGAGATTTATTAACCTTAAAATAAAGCAACTATGATCAGTCCTTTAGCTTATGTTGACCCGTCTGCAAAGATTGGCAACAATGTTACGGTTCATCCGTTTGCCTATATCGATAAGAATGTCGAGATAGGGGATGACAATGAGATTATGCCTTACGCAAGCCTGATGAGTGGTACACGTATGGGTAACGGTAACAAGGTCTGTCAAGGAGCAGTGATTGCAGCTGTTCCGCAAGACTTTGCCTATACAGGAGAAGATACCATTGCACGCATCGGAGACAATAATGTGATTCGTGAGAATGCCGTGATTATCCGTGCTACACATGCCGACCATGAAACATCGGTGGGTAATGGTAATTTTATCATGACCGGTGCACGTTTGTCGCACGACGTGACAGTAGGCAACCGGTGCATTATCGGAAACGGTTCGCAAATTTCAGGAAACTGCATCGTTTTCGATTGCTCTATCCTGACATCGAATGTGCTGATGCAGGGAAATACGCGGCTGGGAAGTTATTCGGTGGTGCAAGGAGGTTGCCGTTTCGTAAAGGATATACCTCCTTATATCGTGGCAGCGCACGAACCGATTGAGTTCTACAGCATCAGTACGCTTGTGCTGGAGCGTGCAGGATTCTCTGAGACCTTAGTCAAGCACATTGCGCAGGCATACCGTATTTTGTACAAGGCAAATACCTCACAGCACGATGCGCTGATCCGTATCAGGGAGCAGATTCCGAATAGTCCTGAAATTGAGAACATCATCAAGTTTGTGGAATCTTCCAAGCTGGGTATCATTCATTGATTTGTATCTCTTGTTGAGATAAGCATAAAAACTTCCAAAGCCCGTAAGGAGCTTTGGAAGTTTTTTTATTTGGTACGTGTGTGGCGTATGTCGAAAATCTGTTATCTTTGTGCCGTTTTTTTAGTGTGAGAACGATGAAAAATAAAGTTACATCCACGTTTCTCTTTGCTTTGCTGGTTGCAGGAGGTTTGTTGGCGATGTATTTCCTGCCTGTCTTGAAGGTTGGGGGATATACGTTGCGCAAAGTTGATTTACTGTCCGACTTGCGCCCAGACCCTGTGGAGGAGGTGCTGGCAGACTCTGATTCTTTGGTGTTGCCTCCGGTGGTGAAGCCTGCCTTTGTCGATACGTGCAAGACCGGAATGACTTGCATCGAAGACTATGCCGATTCTACGATGCGGGGGATGTCGCATTTCTACGAAGCCTTGTCGGCTTGTCCGACGCTTCACCGTCCCGTGCGTATTGCTTATTTCGGGGATTCGTTTATCGAAGGAGACATTCTCACTGCCGATTTGCGTGCCATGCTTCAGTCGCGTTTCGGCGGTTGTGGTGTCGGTTATGTTCCGGTTACTTCCCGTGTGGCAGGATTCCGCCCCACGGTTAAACATACGTTCAGCGGTTGGAAGACCCATTCGGTTACTGATTCGGTGGGCTTTAACCGCCGTTTGCAGGATTTGTCCAATCATTATTATTATCCTTCGCCGGGTGCCCGTGTTACGTTGAAAGGTTTGGGTACATACGCTGACCATCTGGGAGCGTGCGAGGCGTCTTCCTTCTATTTTGTTTCGCTCGACTCCATCCGGCTTTCGGCTGTACTCAATCAGGGAGCGGATACGGTTTCGTATGCTTTTGCCGGCGACAGCCTGTTACAGGCAGCTACGGTGCAGGAGGATATACGTAGTGTCGAATGGAGAGTGGAACATACAGATTCTACTGCTATCTGTTACGGTGTGACCATGGATCCGTCTTCGGGCATTGTGGTTGACAACTTCAGTACCCGGGGCAGCAGCGGGCAGCAGTTGGGCGGTGTGCCGATGCCGATGTTGCGGGCGTATAACCGGCTCCGTACATACGATTTGATTGTCTTGCAATACGGTTTGAATGTGGCATCGGAAGGTATAACGAATTACCGCTATTACACTTCCGAAATGGTGAAGGTAATCAACCGTTTGAAAGAGGCATTCCCGCAAGCTTCCTTCTTGCTGGTCAGCATCGGAGACCGTGAGTCGAAGGATGAGACAGGCAAGTTGCGTACGATGCCGGGTGTCAAGAACCTGGTGCGCTATCAGCAGGCACTGGCTGCCGAGACGCATATCGCTTTCTGGAATCTTTACGAAGCGATGGGGGGAGAAGGCAGCATCGTGAAGATGGTGGAGAGCAAGCCTCAGATGGCAAACTATGATTATACTCATATCAATTTCAGGGGAGGGAAACACTTGGCTGGATTGTTATTTGAGACATTGATGTACGGCAAGGAACAGCATGAGAAACGGAAGGCTTATGAAAATGAATAGGTTACGATACGCTTTAGCATTGCTCTTTCTGATGGGGCAATGGGTATACGCGCAAGACACCATACCCGTCCAGCCCAAGCCGGACAGGCATTCGGAGCCGATATATTCCAGTGAAGAGATGACCCGGCTTATGGAATTCATTGCCGTAGACAGCCCGATGCCGGATAAGTTCTTGCAGACTGAAGATAATGTTCTGACAGACCCGACGGCTTCTTTAGCGCCTTTCTTTGCAAAGTTAAAACGGTTGGACCGTCCGGTACGCATTGTGCATATCGGCGATTCGCATGTACGTGGACACGTCTTTCCGTATGTGATGCGCCGTTGTCTGGAAGATGATTTCGGAATGAGGGCAGTAGAAGACCTTCCGGTGTCTTATCAGACTTCGGGATTGGCGGTGGAAACAGGCAGGGAAGGAGTGGTGTATCATATCTTGGGGGTAAATGGAGCTACTTGCGCTTCGTATTCCACGCCCGAACGTTTGCAAAAGGTGGCAGACTTGCATCCCGATTTGGTAATCGTGTCATTTGGAACAAACGAGGCGCACGGGAGGCGTTATTCTGCTTCCGAACATACAGAAGCTATGAGAACCATGCTGGCTGTATTGAAACAGCAATGTCCCGATGTGGCTTTTTTATGGACAACTCCGCCCGGTGCTTACGTTAGGAACGGACGGCGCGGACCGCGTGTCATCAATCCGCGGACACCTTCGGTGGTAAGTACCGAATTGCGTTTCGCACGCGAGAACGGGCTTGCCGTTTGGGACTTATACGATATTGTGGGAGGAAAGGAGCGTGCCTGCCTGAACTGGAATGCGGCACATTTCTATCAGCGTGACAAGATTCATTTTACGAGAGAAGGATATATAGTACAAGGTTTATTGCTTCACGAAGCATTCATAAAGGCTTACAACGATTATGTGGCAACTGGATTGGAGTAAACTGGCAGAGGTCCTGACTTATGACCCCAGCCAGCCGATGATATTCAACAGCGGACTGTTTCTGTTTCTTTTTTTAGGGTTCAGCCTGGTTTATGCGCTGTTGCAGAAAAAGACGACGGCACGCCTGCTGTTCGTCACGGCATTTTCGTATTATTTCTATTACAAAAGCAGCGGCATTTATTTTTTCCTGTTGGGAATTGTGACGGTGAGCGACTTCCTGCTTGCCCGGCAGATGGTGCATACGGTTGCTCATTGGAAAAGGAAGTTTCTGGTAGTTGTCAGCCTGTGCATTAATCTAGGCTTGTTGTGTTACTTCAAATACACCAACTTCTTTTACGAAATGCTATGCCCTTTGTGGAACGGAAGTTTTGAACCGCTCGACATCTTCCTGCCGGTAGGCATTTCCTTCTTTACCTTCCAGTCGCTCAGCTACACCCTCGATGTGTATAGGGGCGACCTGAAACCGCTTTCCAGCCTGCTCGATTATGCTTTTTATGTATCGTTCTTTCCCCAGCTGGTGGCGGGTCCCATTGTGCGTGCCCGCGATTTCGTGCCTCAGATACGCCAGCCGCTCAGGGTTACCAACGAGATGTTCGGGCAGGGTATCTTCTTTATCGTGAGCGGTCTGTTCAAGAAGGCGGTCATATCCGATTACATCAGCATCAATTTCGTGGAGCGCATCTTCGATAATCCCGGTTTGTATTCGGGGTTGGAAAACCTGTTCGGGGTATATGGCTATGCGCTGCAGATTTATTGCGACTTTTCGGGGTATAGCGATATGGCAATCGGGCTTGCCCTGCTGTTGGGCTTCCGTTTCCCCATCAACTTCAATTCGCCATACAAGTCAGACAGCGTGACCGATTTCTGGCATCGTTGGCACATCTCCCTTTCTACGTGGCTCCGCGATTATCTGTACATTTCGATGGGAGGGAACCGCAAGGGGAAGCTCCGCACGTACATCAACTTGATTGTAACGATGCTTTTGGGAGGCTTGTGGCACGGGGCTTCGTGGAACTTCATCGTGTGGGGAGGGCTTCATGGAGCAGCGTTGGCGGTGCATAAGTTCTTGCGCAGCCTGTTGCACCGTCCCAAGACCTATCGCAGTACGGGGATTCGGCGTTTCTTTGCGGTGGTGATTACCTTCCATTTCGTCTGCTTCTGCTGGATATTCTTCCGCAACATCACGTTCGAAGGTTCGCAGACGATGATCCGCCAAATCTTTACTTCGTTCCATCCCGAATTGTTCGTGCAGTTGATTACGGGTTATTGGAAAGTTTTTGCGTTGATGGCGTTGGGTTACGTGCTCCATTGGTTGCCCGATAGCTGGCAGGATGCGTGCAGCCGGGGCGTGGTCCGCCTTCCGCTGGTAGGGCAGGCGTTGCTGGTCATTGTGTTGATATTTATCGTGATTCAGGTAAAGAGCAGCGACATCCAGCCTTTCATTTATTTCCAGTTCTAAGGGAAACGTCTTTCACCGTAGAGGCTTTATGGTCAAACAGAAATGAAGTGTGAAAAGTCCGGTGATTCCTTATATTGAACGCAAAGGTGCAAAGGCGCGAAAGGATAATTTGGAGAAGGTAAAAGGTTGCGAAGCCCAATGCCGGCCTTTGTACTCTTGGCTCTCTCAAAGATAAAAACTCAGCGCTTCTGCGTCTTTGCGTTCCATTCCTTTTAATAGGTTGATATTGTGAAGGGATATTGCTGCATGGCCCGATGCATATAGCTTCTCCCCTCAGTCCTTATAGCCAGGACTGCAGTCCTGATAGGCTGGGACTGGAGTACTGACTGCAGAGGACAGCAGTCCTGACTATACAGGACTGGCAGGACAATAGGGTGTGTTGGGCTTCGCAGCCGAATGCGTTTGCCATTTATTCCGTATCTTTCTTCAGCTTCTTTTCGACGGTAAACTCGTATTGTCCTTGATACCAGTTGCCCGACCCTTCTTTCACTTGCGTGCTTTCCATATCGGCAAGATCCGTGCTGTCCGATTGGAAAGTGCCTCCGTTGGCTTCTCCGTTGATGTCATCGAAGTAAACTTTCTGCTTGCCGATACCTCCAGTAGTGTTCATTTCGTTGGCAAATGCCCCTTGCTTGTCGGTGTAGACCGTATCGTCCATATACGGATTGGGCGTGTTGTCCCACGCATTTCGGATAATGACCCGAATGTTCTCAATCGGGTTTCCGGCTTCATCGGTCACGGTGCCTTTTACCCGATATTCTACAGAAGGGCTTCCGTATTCTAATGGATAATCATCAGGGTAATCACCATTGTTTTCATCGTCGCAGGCGGTAAATCCTAATGCGACCAGTGCGCCCGACAGGAGGCGCGTCATCCATTTGTTTGTTTTCATACGCTTTGATTTATGTTTGGGTGAGTAATTTGTGCAAATGACATACCAGCAGTTCGCCTTTCTCGTTGCGCAGGTGCATGCCGTTGCCCCGGCAATAGCGGAAATAGTCGCACGAGGCACATTCGCCGGTGCGCATCCATTCGCGGTCGCGATAGGGGAGGAAGCGGTTTTCCCATACTTCCATGAACTCGTCCTGATAGATGTTGCCTTGGTGATAATCGGCGCGGATGCTGGGGCACGATGAAATGGAACCGTCTATCAGTACCGAGCCGACGGTGATGCCTGCCTGGCAGCTGAACAGGTGGTCGCGTACGTCTCCTTCGTAGTTGCCCAAGAAGCCTTCGCATCCGTAACTGATGCGGATGTCTCCGGATTGGCGCGTGCGTTTGATGAAGTCCAGCATCCCCCGGAACTCTTCGGGAGAGAGTTGCAGTTCGGCATCGTGCGCCGCCCTTCCTATGGGGAACACGGTGAAGAGCCGCCAGCGTTTCAGTCCGATGCCGATGAGGTATTGTTTCAGTTCTTCCAGGTAAGGGTAATTGTGCTTGTTCACGCAGGTCACTACATCGAACACGAAGCCGGGTAAGGCTGCCAGCATACGGATGGCTTTGATGGCACGGTCGAAGCTTTCCGGATGTCCGCGCATCCAGTTGTGCTCTTCCTTGAATCCGTCCAGACTGACGGTAGCCGAGTGCATGCCGGCACGGATGAGGCTTTCCAACCGTTCGGGAGTAAGGAACAATCCGTTTGTCACCATGCCCCAAGGGAATCCTTTTTCGTAAATGGCTCGTCCGCATTCTTCCAAATCTTCGCGCACCAGCGGTTCGCCTCCGGTCAGGATGACGAATACCTTGTGCGGGTCGGTGTGTGCGGCTACATTGTCCAGCATCCGCAGGAAATCTTCTTTCGGTATGTCCTGGTAGCCGGCTATCTTTTTGCAATCGCTTCCGCAATGGCGGCAATGCAGGTTACAGCGCAGCGTGCATTCCCAGAACAATTGCCGCAACGGATGTTCCTTGATAAGGTTGTCGGTAAGCTTCCGGTTGATTTCCAACCCCAGGCGTTTGCGTAGTGTAAGTGATTCTTTCATAAACAATGTTTTTCACATTTTTATTAAGTAAATGAAAGAAAACTTCGAATACTGCATGTCATGTCCTGTTTTTTTACGTTCAGAAGCCCAACCGTTTGAATTCGTTTTCGAAGTTAGGTGTGAAGATGCCTGTGCCTAATGCTTTCCGGATGTCCTCTAAAGTCCAGAAGCGTCCGCCGTCCAGTTCGTCGCTGGGAGTAATGATGCCGTCGTAGGTGGTGCGGTGGCTGAATACCAGTTCTTTTTCATGGTCGGACTCGAATACATAATGTGTCAGGAGTTGGGGCGTGAAGCCGGTAATGCCTAATTCTTCGCGTGCCTCCCGTATCAGAGCCATTTCCACACTCTCGCCCAGGTCGATGTGTCCTCCTACCGACGTGTCCCATTTGCCGGGCTGGATGTCTTTCCATGCCGGACGGCGTTGCAGGAAGAGTTCACCTCGGCTGTTGAACACGTGCAAGTGTACCACCGGATGCAGCAGTTTGCTCCCGTTGTGGCATTCGCCCCGCGTGGCTGCTCCCGTTATGTTGCCTTCCTCGTCTACCAGAGGAAACATTTCTTTTTCGTTGTCGCTTGTCATATCTTTTATTATTCTTTTACCAACCATTTTTCGATGTTCCGTGTCTGGATGCAGAAATTCACTCCTATTTTATATAGTTTGCGCGGATCGGTTTCGAAAGGCTTGGCGTATTGTTTGTCTTCGATTTGTTGCAAAGCTTCTTCTGCCGTTCCTTCCAACTTGAATTCCATTACGTAGATGTATCGGTCAGTTTTTGCCACGAGGTCGATTCTTCCGTTGGCTGTATGATATTCTACCTGTGTGTAGAATCCCAATAGCTTGAAGACGATAAACATCACGTTCTGGTAATGCAGTTCCAAATCGCGTATCAGTTCGTAGGGAGTATCGGCGAAAAAGCTTTTCAGGCGGGTCATAAAGGCATCGATGTTTCCTTGGCGCACGTCCCTGACAAAGCTGGTCAACTCGAAGGCGGGATTGCCCGAATCTAGGTTGGCATAGCAGGGCAGGAGGAACTTGGTAAAGCTTTCCTCCACTTCCTTGTTGGGGAATCCCAAGTAATAGACCTGAAACTCGTCGTCGTATCCTTTTACGGTGAGATATCCGCTTTGGTAGAGGATAGGGACAGGGTCTCTTCGCATTGTGTCGATGCCGCCCAATGAGTCTGCCATTGCCATTTCGTTGGTCAGACGGTTCAGGTCGTAGCGGCTTTCCTTCAGCAGTTCCACGAGGAAGGTCGGCGTACCCGTATCGAACCAGTAGTTGCCGAACCGCATCCGGGCGAAGGTGTTCAGCAGGCTGAAAGGATTGTACATGTCCGGGCATTCGATGCCGAAGTGATAGCCGTCGTACCAGTCTTTCAGCTTGCTCCGGGTCTCTTCGGGTGTCAGTTGGTTGGCTTCTCCCAGCATACGGATGTCTTCCTCGAAGTCGTGGAACAGTTCCGCTTCGGTGATGCCGCAGATATCGGCGTAGCGGTGGTCTATCGAGATGTCCGTCAGGTTGTTCAGGTCGCTGAACACGCTGACCTTGCTGAACTTGGTCACCCCAGTCAGCAGGGCGAAGCGGATATACTTGTCGTAACTTTTCAGCACGCCGTAGAAGGCTTTCAAGGTGCTTCGGAAGTCATCCTGCAAAGGTTCGTTGTTGATAGTTTGCAGCAGGGGCTTGTCGTATTCGTCTACTAATACTACAACATTGCGTCCGGTGAGTTGGGCTGCACGCTGGATAACGCCTTTGAATCGCAGGGAAAGCGAGGTTTCAGACGGGGCGGTACCATATAGTTTTTCCCAGCGGCTGAGGGCATCGTTCAAGATGTTCTCCAGACTGTCCGGTGTCTCATATTTTTGCGCGTTCAGGTCAAGGTGCAATACGGGATATTCCGTCCACTCTTGTTCCAATGTATCTATCGCCAGTCCGGCGAACAATTCTTTTTGACCTTTAAAATAAGATTCCAAAGTGGAAACTAACAAACTCTTGCCGAACCTGCGCGGGCGGTTTAGGAGGTAGCACAATCCGGTTTTGACCAATTGGTAAATCAGCCGGGTCTTGTCGACATAGTGGTATCCTCCTTTGCGGATTTCTTCGAAGCTCTGTATGCCTATCGGATAAAGTTTGTTCATACGGCAATGTGTTTTAAGGGTGATTCGATGTCACAAAAATAAGCATTTCGCCGGATTTATCCTGCATCGCCTGCCGATTTATTCGGGAGAAACCGTCCGCAGCACGTAGCCTTTTTTCTTGATGGACTCGATGCGTATGCCCGAATCGTCTTTCAGGTAGTGGCGCAGGTAGGAAATCTGCACGTTCAGCGCAAGCGAGTTGGCGTATGAGTCGTTTCCCCATACGTGGGTCAGGATGTCTTCGCGGTAGACGGTCTGGTTGATGTTTTGGAACAGCAGGGTCAGTATTTCCGCCTGACGCGAGGTGACGGTGTGCGCCGTGCCGCATACGGTCAGCTCGTTGGTTTCGGGCGAGAAGAGGGTATGGCTAGCTTGGTAGTGCGGGTTGTCTTCGCCGGTACTGTCCGCGAAACGTTCTTCTATCTTTGCCAATAGTTCTTCGGGATAGAAGGGCTTGGGGATGTAGTCGTTCCCTTTCAGGCTGAATCCTTTCAGACGGTCGGAGATTTCGGTGCGGTCGGACAGGAAGAACAGCAGCACTTTCTTGTCCCAGCTGCGGATTTGCCGTGCCACTTCGAATCCGTTTATCTCCGGCATATTGATGTCCAGCAATACCAGGTCGGGGCGGCAGAGGCGGAACTGCTCCAACGCCTGCTTCCCGTCGGGCACGTGTACGACTTCGTAGCCTGCTTTTTCGAGGAAGCGTTTCAAGAACAACGAATATGTGGCGTCGTCGTCGGCAAACAGGATTTTTAAGGGTGAATCGTTCATTGCGGTATAGATATATAAAAGGTGGTACCTCGGTTTGGTTCGCTCTCTACGCGGATGTGCCCGCGGTGGGCTTCCACCAAGCTTTTTACGTAGCTCAGCCCCAGTCCCAGTCCCGGAATGTTCTCGCGGCGCACTGCCGGGCTGCGGTAGAATTTCTCGAAGATGTGTTTCAGCTCGTCGGCTGGGATGCCCCTGCCGTTGTCGCTCACCTTGATGTCTGTCCGGTTGCCCGTCTGGCGGAGGGTAATTGTAATGACGGCTTCGCCCCGCGCATACTTCACGGCGTTTTCCAGCAGGTTGCTGAAGATGTTGCTGATGTGCATCCGGTCGGCTTTCACGAGGATGTCTTGCGGCTCGGAGTCGATGCGGATGCTCACGCCCTGCCTTTCGGTCTTTTCCGCCAGCGGACGGAGGAGGGCGTTCAGGCTGAACACGGTGCGGTTGAGCGGGATTTCCTTGAAGTCGCCGTAGGTCATGTCGCGCAGCTTCGAGAAGTAGGCGGAGAGGTTGTCCAGCTCTGCTTGTGCATCGGCAACCGCTTCCCGGCGCAATGTTTCATCGCGGCTCATCTCTTTGTCCTTAAGTACCGACATCAGGATTTTCAGCGACTGTACGGGGCGTTTCAGTTCGTGAATCATCGCGTGCAGGAAGTCGTTGCGCAGGCGGTTCAGCTTCCGTTCGCCGTGAATGGTGCGTGCTTGGTAGATGAGGCAGAGTATCAGGAGGACTGCCCATACGGCAGATGCCGCCAGCATCCAGTATATCTCTTTCAGCAGCGTGCCGGTCTTGAGGCTGCCTCCGATGAAGACGCTTTCCCGGTTCAGGGGGTTGATGCCGAACTGCAGTCGGTACGTGGGGCGGAAGAAACTGCCTGCCGACACGGTCTCGATGTCCGCCAGCAGCTGCCGTCCGGCAGAGGCGGTGACCGTGAGTGCCGGTTCGTCCAGCCGTTCGCGCAAGAAGGCTTCCAGTGCTTGTGGGGAGGCAAGCCCGCGTTCGCTTGCTACGTAGCGTGTCGCCAAGGTACTCCAGTTGTTGTAGGAGACGGAAGCAGGCAGGTAGAACGTGTCGGTCTGTAGCGTCAGGCGAGGGTTCAGCCGCACGATGCCGTTTTCAACGTACGAGCCGGGCACCGAAGTGTAGGTGTCCAGCAGCTCATGGGTTTCGGCGGTAAAGAGATAGACCACGAAGCCTTTGTCGGACGGCACCTCCATTTGCTGGCGGAAGAAGTCGTCACAGCATTGTCCTACCAGCCGTTTCTGTTCGTCGACCGCCTGCTCCAGCGCGTGCCGGCACTGCAGGCGGAAGCCGATTGCCTGCGCTATCAGAATGGACAGCGAGGCGACTATGGTGACGAGGTTTATCCAAGGGACTGATTTCTTCATAAGCGTATGTTTGATTGTGCACGACAAAGATAGCGGAAAAAACCGGAACTGTGGCGCGGAGTAATAAAATAGTAATATAGGCGTAACCCACGGGTAAGGATTATTTTTCGCCGCCGGGAAGTTTTGCCGTTACTTTGCAGCGAGTTCCAGCCGGATAAGCATTGTCGGAGGCTCGGATGATGCCAATCCTGTAGGATAAGTGTTGCCGACTGCGGACGGAATGATAAATCTTAACGAAAACAAAACATACGATGATGAAAAGAATGATTTTTACAGCGATGTTGCTGCACTGCGTCTGTGCAGGCATCGGGGCGGACAGCCTGACGGGGAAAGTGACGGATGAGGCGCATCGGGGAGTGGCGTACGCCAATGTGGTGCTGCTCGCGCTGCCCGATTCGGTTTTTGTGGCTGGCACGGTGAGCGATGCCGACGGATGTTTCATGCTGGAGGCTTCGGCTCCGGGCGAAGGCTTGCTGCGGTTCTCGTGCTTGGGCTACCACTCGTGCACGGTTCCGGCAAGCGGCTTTACGGGCGAAGTGACGCTGCGCGAAGAGAGCGTTCGGCTGCAGGGCGTGGAGGTGGTGGCGGAACGTCCCGTTCATCAGCTGAAAGACGGCGCGCTGCTGACCCGCGTGGAGGGCACGACGTTGAGCCAATACCACCGCATCAACGATATGCTGGCGGTGTTGCCGGGGATGACGTTCACCGTGTCGGGCGGGGTGGAAGTGTTTGGCTTGGGCACTCCGGTGATTTACATCAACAACCGCAAGGCGCGTGCCGATGAGCTGCAGCAGCTCACGCCGCAAGACATCCGTTCGGTGGAGCTGATTACCAATCCGGGCGCACGCTACGACGCCGAGGGGAAAGCGGTGCTGAAGGTCTATACCTTGCGCCGTGACGACGGGCATGCCTTGCTGGCGGAGCACGTGTCGGAGCAGGGCAGGCGGTATTCCGACTACGAGACGCTGCGCTACGACTACTGGAACCGGAAGCTCCACGTGTCGGCGTATTACCAGTATGCCGATTACCGTTCGGTGGTGAACCAGCCGCAATCGCACGAGCTGGCGTTGGGCGACAGCCTGTATCTGTACCGGAATCCCGACCAGGGCGACCGCCGCGACACGAAGCAACATACGTGGTACGCCAATGCAGATTATGAGCTTACCGCCCGTCACGTGATAGGGGCAAAGGTGGAAGGCACACATACACGTGACTATACGTTCCGTACCGGGAGCCTGGCATACGGGTGGAGCCATACGCCGCTGGCGGAAAAGGACATCGACAACGATTACCTTAACCGCACCGACGTGTATCACGCCAACCTGTTCCATAACGCCGACTGGAGCAACCGGCTTTCGTCCGCCCTCAACCTCGACTTTGTGTACAACCGGAACCGCTATCGGCAGGCGACGGTGGAAACAAGTTCGGGCGAACGGCTGGAAACAGAAAGCCGTGGGAAGGGGAATCTGTCGATTGCCTCGGGCCAGTTGGCGTTCGATTACCGCCCTGCCTCCGGTGTGCAGGTGGGCTTTGGAAGCGACGTGAGCCGGGTGCATACGCACAACGAACTGCAGAGCACGGCAGACAATGTGGCGGCTTCGCTTTACGATGAAGACGAAGTGCGTGCGGCGGCGTTTGCAGACGTGTCGGCAGAGGCGGGCAGCTTCTCTTTCCGGGCAGGCGTGCGTTACGAATATATGCAGATGAAGTTCCGCGACCGGCTGGACGCTTCGGGCAACCTGACCCACCGCTTTCACAACGTCTATCCTTCGGCAAGCGTCAGCTACAAGCGTAACGGCTGGAGCCAGACGCTGTCTTTCTCGTCGCGCACCACGCGCCCTTCGTTCCGCCAGCTGAGCAACGCCGTCTATTACAGCAACGAGTTCATGTACCAGCGGGGTAATCCGCTGCTGCTTCCTGCCACGGCGTACAAGTTGGAGTGGAGCATCAGCCACAAACCCTTTTATTTCAGCGCGAGCTATACGTACGAGAAGAACCACCTGTCCACCTGCCATGAGGAAGAAGCGGGAAACCGCATCATCAGCACCTTTTGCAATTACCGCCGCATTCAGTACCTGAAGGCGACGCTGAACATTCAGAAGACGTTCGGCATCTGGCATCCTTCCCTTACGCTGGGCATCAGCCAGCCCTTTTTCGAAGTGATGTACCGGGGCGAGCCGCTTGCGTATAATTCGCCCAACTGTACCGCCGCGCTCAACCAGCAGTTCACGTTCCGGAAAGACTACCTGCTGAGCGTGTATTACGCCTTCTATTCCGGCGGCGATTTGGGGAGCGTGTCCATTCGTCCTTACCAAATGCTGAATCTGGAATTGCAGAAAGATTTCTTCGAGAAGCGTTTCAGCGTCAGTCTGAAGGCTTACGACCTGCTGCACACCATGAAGTTCCGTGAAGAGCAGCGTGAGGGAAACCTCCGTTTCACCCAGACCGAAGACTACCAGCTATGGGATTTCTCCGTCAGCCTGGTCTTCCGTTTCAATCAGTTGAAGAACACGTACCGCGGCAAGAACTCATCGGCAAGCGATATGGAGCGGATGTGACGAAAGGTATTAGGTGACAAGGTACTAGGTACTAGGTTCTGAATAGCTTGGTTTACATCAGCAGGACTATTTGAAACCTAGTCGCCTAGTCCCTGGTTACCTAGTTACCTGATTTCAGTTTTGCCGTGAATGCCTTGGCTTTTTCCAGTGTGGCAGCTTCCTCTTCGGGAGAGGCATAGGCATGCTTGTATCCTTTTATCACGTTCCATTCACCGCGGGTGAAGTCGGGGAAAGCTACCGGTGCGCAGCCATTGTCCATCGACAGTTCGCCCAATTCGGCAAGGCAGCACCATTCGGCAAGGTCGTACACGTCCATGTCCAGCGGCAATCCGTTCTGCAGGCAATATACTAAACGGCTGTCCATAATGAAGTCCATACCTCCATGTCCGCCTACTTCTTTTGCCATCTCGCCATATTTCTTCAGGATCGGGTGCTGGTATTTGGCTACCAAGGCTTCTTGCTCAGCTTTCGGAAGGAAGCCGTGTGCGCTGAGGTCGTCCACTTTCGGCTGTACGCCCGAAGCCGAAAGCTGTTCGCTGTCGAGCGCATAGCCTTCTACCGGATATTTGTTGGCGAATCCTTTCGTGCCGGTCAGCTGGTACAGGCGGCTGTAAGGCTGGGGTGTCATTACATCGTGCTGGATTTCAATCACCTTGCCGTTTGCTGTGCGGATAAGGGTGGTGGTATGGTCGCCGTTGCGGAAATTCGTGCAGGCGGAATCGGTGCGTGCTTCTACCAGTGCCTTGCCTACTACCGACTTGGTGTCCATCGCTACCAGCGTCTCCATGCGGTCGCCCCGGTGGATGTTCAAGGCTTGTGCCACGGGACCTAAGCCATGGGTAGCATATACGTCACCGCGGTGTCGCATGTTGTAGTCCAGCCGCCAGCCCAGCTTGTCATCCTCGCCGTTCTTCCAGTAGTGGTCCCAAAATTCGTTCAAGTTGTGGATGTAAGCTCCTTGTGCACGGATAATTTCGCCGAATACGCCTTGTTGCGCCATGTTCAACGTGTTCATCTCGAACCAGTCGTAGCAGCAGTTCTCCAGAATCATGCAGTGCTTGCGGTTCTTTTCGCTCAGGTCAATCAGTTCCCAGCATTCTTTCAGGTTCATAGCCGAAGGTACTTCGATAGCTACGTTCTTGCCGTTCTCCAGTGCGCATTTGGCGATGGGGAAGTGGTGTAGCCAGTCGGCGGCGATGTACACTAAGTCGATGTCATCGCGTTTGCACAACTCTTCATATCCTTTCTCGCCGGAGTAGATGGCGGCTTTGGGCAGCGAAGCTTTCTGCAACAATTTCTGGCAGGCTTCGGCACGCTCCTGTTCATAGTCGCACAAGGCTACAATCTGTGTACCCGGAATGTAGGTGAAGCGTTCCACGGCTCCCGGACCTCGCATGCCTAACCCTACGAATCCTACACGTACCACTTCCATTTTGGGAAGGGCAAGCCCCAATACACTTTTCTGTCCCGCTGGGCGTTCGGGCGTTTTTACTACGATGGTTCCTTGTTTCCATTCCCACTGTGTGCCTTTATCGTTTGTCTGCACTGTCGAGTCGGGTTGTGTAGTACAAGCTCCAAGGGCTAAACACAGCCCTAAAGCCAATGTTTGGATGGTTTTCATACTTCTTTTGTTTATGGTTTTTATAATGGATGTTTTTGTTTGAAACGCAGATTTTCGCGGATTGACGCAGATTTGAATGCTTTGCAATCAGTCGATTTGAGAAATGCGGCTGAAATCAAATCGTAAGTCTGATAATAGTCTGTAAAAATAATCTGCGGAAATCCGTGTTAATCTGCGTTTTCTCTTAAAGGGTTTTTCATTTGCTGTGAGATGTATTGTTGCATATCGGGAACAGCCTTGCATGTTTCTTGGTACAGCTTGTATTGCGCCCGTGTGCGGACGTAATTGTGTTCAGGACAGGCAGTTTGGTAATACGTGTCCCCGTTGAGGTAATCGGTCAGGAACCGTACCGCCTGCATATAGGGGAAGAGGCGGACGGCATAGGGCAGCATTTCTATTTCGAGCGGTGTGAGGAATGCGCTTGCCGATTCAAGATATCCGCGGGTGAAAGTCCGGAAAATATTCATGTTGAAATGTATTTTCTCCGTGTCTGGTTCATCTTCGGCAGCCGTGCTGGCGGCAGTGCGCAGGAAGTCGCCGAAGTCGGAAAACACGAATGAGGGCATCACCGTGTCCAGGTCGATGATGCAGAGCACCTTGCCTTCCGCATCGAACAGCATATTGCTTACCTTCGTATCGCAATGGCAAATCCGTTTAGGCAATTTGCCGGCACGGTACAGCCGTTCGGCAGCACACATGTCATCGGCATCCCGTTCCAGTGCGTCTATCAAATCCTGCACTTTTCCCTTCCGTCCTGCCTGGTCCGTTCTTATGGCTTCTCTTAACTGCTGCATCCGGAATTCCATATTGTGGAAGTCGGGGATGGTTTCTTCCAGCTTCTCGGGCAGGTCGGCAAGCATCGCTTCGAACTCTCCGAATTTCAGCCCTACCAGATAGGCTGTATCCGGTGTCACCTTGGTTTGTGTGTACGAATCGCGGATATACACACAGGTTCGCCAGTAGTGCGTCCCGTCGAAGTGATAGGTCTTTCCTTCCGTGGTAGGCAGGAAATGCAATACTTTCCGTTCGATGTCCGGTTCTCCGCGTGCTATCAGTTTGGCTCGGATATGCCGGGTCACACATTCGATGTTGTGTTGCAGCAATTCCACATTGGTGAATACGTGGTGATTGATCTGCTGAAGTATATAGTTGTCCGGACCATTTGTCTCGACAAGGTAAGTCCGGTTAATCAGTCCGGATTGTAAAGCCTGGATGCCCTTTATCTCTTTTATCTGAGGAAATCGGGAGGTAACATTTTGCAGTTCGGTCATGTTCATTGTCGCACGTTTTTTTGCAAAGATAGACATTCCCGTGGATTTGTAGCAGGCTCTAGTCAGAAATCTTTCATTATCTGGTCATCAGCCGGTTATGGTCAGCCGGTTATTTGAACAAATAGATTGTTTTCGGATAAAACTGTCTGCTTTTTCTAGTGATGTTCATATAAACCAGAATGAAGAAAGGATACAACACGCTTGCAGCGGTGTAGAAACATACGATGGGTGCCAGCCAGGCATAATCGGGCTTATTCCCACTTGCCATCATATTGATGAAGCTCGTCCAGGTAATGATGGCATAAACGAAAACGAGACATCCGCACAGGAATTGGAAATTCAATGCCCTGCATGCTTGTTCTGATATTTCTCTGTTCTTTCTGCCGCCTTTATACAGCCAGTAGAACCAGGGAAGTAAGATGTTGCCGAACGGGATAGGCAATAGGGCACCTATCAGTATGCACAGATGAAAGCAGAATAAAATGTTATGAATGTTATGATTTTCCATAATAGATAAGTTTTATTGGTGATTGATACCGCAAATATATAACAAATACGTAAATACACTGAAGGAAACCAAGTACATTTAGTACACAAGGAAGCATAATGTATGCATTTGTTACATGGGGTTTATTGGATGTAACATAGAGAAAAAGAATTGAAACATCATGCTTGGGTTATTCTATAAAAGCAAGTATTTCTGTTGATATTTCCTTTCCTTCCTGAAATGGCTTATAAGCAACCGAGTATATGCTGCAGGATGCTTTCCCCTTCTCCGTAGGGATAAGGTATGCAGCATACTACCGCAATCAGAACGGACAGAATGACAATCAATACAGTGATGTTCCAGCGTACCAATGACGGAGGAATGGTACCCACAATGCGGCGTACCTTTTCCGAACGGAGTTCAATGCGTTTGTCGGTCATGTTTTGAGTTTTTAAGTTTTTGAGTTTTTAAGTTTTTTAGGTGACTAGGGACTAGGTGACTAGTTGACTAGGTTTCAAATACTAAGGTTTCCGCTGACAAAGCTATTTAAAACCTAGTCCCTAGTACCTAGTCAACTAGTACCTAGTCCCTAAAATCAACTTGATATCTTGGTGCTTGATGCCCAAGTCAACGATCGCTTGCGTAAGGAAAGGCAGGATGAGCTGCAGCAGGCTCCCAACCAGCAGCCCCAAGGCAATCTGCACGAAGTACTGGCGGTATTGCTTCAGGTATCCCATCAGGAAGCGGAACGAGTGTATGCCTTCCGCCTCATCCCCTTCCAGCCTGCCGAACTCCGGGGTAGGCTCCAAAAACATGACTACCCCTTTTTCCTCCCCTTGCGAGGTGGTGCTTATCCAATGGCTCTTGAATTCTTCCTTGGTATATCTGATTTTCCCTTTGTCCGGGTCGGCGATGTAGAAGGTTTTCCCTCTCCTTATTTTATAGAGCACCACGAAATGGTTCTGGTTCCAGTGGAGGATGCAGGGGATTGATGAGGCATTCAACTGATTCACAGTAATACGTCCACAAACAGTACGTAACCCTAATTTCTTGGCAGCATCACTGATACCCAATAAAGATACGCCTTCATTGGTTGCAAAACAATAATGATGCAGTGTAGCCGTCGAATATCTGCCTTTGTAATATCTACAAATCATTTGGAGGCATGCTACTCCACATTGCATGGCATCGTGTTGTTTTATAAAGTGAAACCGAACCATTACCCTATCTATCTAATAACGTCCTTTATTTCCTTAAAGTTCTGCGAACCGCTTTCTATCGCATTTACATTCACCTGCTTGCCTCCTGAAAATCTCCATATAAGCGAAAAGCCTACATACTGCACAGGTGTAGTAAAATCGTAAGTCACCTTATTGCCGTTGGCATAGCGGTCATATTTGCGGCGGTCGCCAAGGGCATTGAACATGAAGGTCAATTGCAGCTTATCCTTACACATCGTTTTATAGACCTGCCCGCCGATATTATATACAGTATGGTAAGTACGGTCGTAGGTCTTGAAAGTCGGCTCACACATCAGGTTCAACATGCCGCCCCAGCCGTGATTGAAGGCAAAGGTGTTGTATATGGCATAATACTGGCGAAGTCTTGTTTTCCCATAGTAGATGCCGTCTAATGTAACATCTTCCGGATGGATTTCCAGACGACCGGAGGCTTTCATCCTCCACGGCTTGACCGGATTCAGATTCAGTTCCACTCCTATGCCATAGAAATCTGCCGATGGAAGATTTACCGGAATTGTATAAAACACATCAGATGCGTCCGGACTTTGTCTGGTTTCCCAATAAATGTTGTCCTTCGTATGCGAATACACCGCTGTCAGGTTCAGCAAATTGCGGAACAAAGAGGCACCGGCGATAAGCATATCCGCCGTAGGGGCTTTCAAGTCGGGATTGCCAACCGTATAATTGTATGGGTCACTCCAACGGACCGTAGATGAAATCGCCGCATACGGGATGTCGTCAAGGGTACGCTTATAATTCAGCATCAGCATATACTCGCCTTTCTTATCCAACGGCATCATCAGTTGTACGGTCGGATTAATCCCCCATTGTGTATCCGATGACTCTATTCCATCATCCAAGGTTTTATATTTAATTTCATTCAATTGCCAGTTCACGCCTACACTGTAATTGATTTTCCAGATTTGCCCCATAGCGGACACATACGCCAACGGAGTCAATCCTTTTGTTCGTGTTGCGGTTGAGCTTGTCGGGAAACGGTCGGTTTGATTGGAAGCATCGATAGCAGGATGATAGTCTGAGACTATATACTGCACGGACGCACCGTATTTCCATACCAGTTTCTGGCTGCGAGGGTCGGTCACGTCAACCGAAAGTTTATACATATCCAGTGAAGATTCATCCTCCGACACATCTGATGTGTTGTCGCCATACGAATAGCCTGTACGGTTATCCGACTGGCGGTTAAAATAGTCGCCTGTTATATCCAGTGTTGTTCCTCTCCGGCTAAGTTTGGCAGTATATTTTAAGGTCGCTTCCTGATCAAGGTAATTGTCTTTACTTTCGATAGCCGGGCGGATGGCGTTTTCCTGGCTGCCAATGGTAAGTGAAGATGCCTTAAGCCGGTTTGTCGCCACATAGTAGCTGGCGCCAAGAGAATGGTTCCCGTTTATCTGTTGGGTAAGGCTTAAACGGTTGTTGATGTTGTGTCCCCGGTATTTTGTTTCCTCATTGATTTGCGTACGCAAACCGGTTGGCTGGTTCCATACAGCTTGGTCGGCAGTCTCTTCCGGTTGGTTGAAATTCAAGGAAAGGTTATCATAAACATTCAGATTCTTATAACGGTAACGGATTACACCGCCTACGTTCTCATTACTGAATCCGTAGTCGGGATAAAATGTGGCTCCCCCGCTCAGAGAGCCGTAATATCCTCCTTGTGGCGGCTGGCGAAGGGAAATATCAATCGTTCCTCCTGTCAGAGCCGCATTCTGATTGCTCCCTGCCAGATAGTTGACTTTCACCCGCTCAATCATATCCGCCGGGAGATTTTTCAGTTCATCCATATTGGCAAGCTTTATACCGTCTACATAAATCTCACTTACAGGAAGCCCGTTGATTTTATAACTGTTATCTTCTTTGGTTATCCCCGGAAGAAACACCAACGCATCAGTAGACTGTTTGCCTTTCAGTATATCCGAAGAACGGAGATTAACGGTATAGCCGTTCGCATTGTGGCGGATTCTTGAGGCAATCACATTCACTTCCTCCAGCATCATGACGTCTTTTTTCATAACGATTGTCCCGACATTACCCGCCCTGCAGGTTTTACGGACTGTGGTATAACCGATATACGACACCAATAACGCATATTCCCTATCTGGCTGGACCGGTAAACGGAACAACCCTTCCGCATCCGAGGTGACTCCACAGACATACGACGAATCTTGTACATGTTGAAGGACAACGCTCACATAAGGCAACGGACTCCTATTTTCATCTACCACTTTCCCTGAAATTATATCTTGCGCCATTATCCGGCATATCGAATAAATACATAATAAAATTAGTAATAAATACCGCTTCATGAACAAATTATTTTCAGATGTTTTTATCTGCAAATTTAATCTTTTTCTTAATTTTACGCGTTCTTTTGTTAGAGAAAAACGACTATATACTTCCGTTTTGTAAAAATGGTTATGTTGCTGCTTGATGCTTCAATGCAATCACGTCATAAAAGTATTTACGGATATTGATTGTAGTATTTTTGGCGGATTCGATTGAAAAGCCGCCACGCAGTTTGCCTGCTTCATCCTTTGACAATTTTGGGATTTTAGTTTCTTTATCCATAATATGATAATTCACAAAATGTACCTACTCTATAAGCTTTTCGGTTTCCGCTCCTTTTGACCAGTCTGGTCTGGATATAATAAGTCGACTGTATTATATTCGCTTTTACAAATCAATATACCCCCAATAAACCACATTCCCTTTAAATATACATCAGGAACTTCAGCAGGTGTTCTCATGATATGATCTTTAGCTGAATGTGGTCCCGTAAAACTAACATAAATATCTATCGGCATCCCACCTGATGTGCTACCAGCGTTTATGCCTTGTGAAGAAAGCAGCAGAATCAATAAACAAAAAGAAAGAAAATCTATTCATATTCTTTACGTTTTTAAAATTACACCGCAAACGTAAGAATAAAACAGAAACCTACCAAAGGAAACGAGTACACTTAGTACACACTTGACGATAGTATAGAAATAAACAATTGAATATAAACCAATTAAACGTATGTACATTTAGTACATCTTCACACTATAGTTTATGTAGATTGGAATCGAAAGTCCGGCTTCCGCTTTCGCCGAACAACTTTTGGTTCAGATGCGTGCGGATATTGGTGACACGTTGTTTGCTGAGATTAAGCAAAACCGTGAGTTCGGAAGGGATAAAGTTCAGCTTTACCAACAGGCAGACTTTCCATTCCTGGTCAGTCAGTTGAGCTTCGTTAGCACTCAGCTTGGCATAAAACTCCGGCAAGGATTTTTCCACCACGCCTTGCAAGTCATTCCATTCGGCATCCGAAGGTACTACCAGCTTGTAAGCATGTTGGTGCATCCGCTTGACAATGTCGTGTTGCAAAAGACTTTGCTCCAATTCCCATTGGTCGGCATGCGTATTCGTTTGATAAGCATCAAGCATTTGCCGGAGCTTTTCGATTTCCTCCTCTTTCTGTTGCTGGAATTGTTGCTTATTGGAACGGATGCTTTGCAATTCTTCCGTAGCCTGATGGTATTGCATCATCAGGTCGGTATACTTCCGGTTTGCAAGCATTTGGTTCGCCTTTTGCTTCCGGTAATACCCATAAATCCACACTCCTCCCAGCGTCAGCACAATAAACCCCATGCATAGAACCGCCCATAACCGTTGGTTTTCTTCCGACTTCTCTACCGCTATCCGCTGGCTTTCGGAATAATCGTACAAGGCTTGCGTGCGGCTAATTTCATTCGCTGAGTTCCGGAGGTTTGCCGTATCGTTGGCATTGGCAAACAGGTGAGCATATTTAGCCACCGAATCGACTTCATGCATCCGGGTATAGACCGACATCAAACCCTTATACCCGCTTTCCGCATTCATTATATCAGCCGGGTAATTCAGCAGTTTCCGATAGTAGAAAACAGCTGAATCCAATCGTGCCATCTTCTCGTAATATTCTCCTATGTAATAATAGAAAATTTCATATCCCGAAGAGACATTTCCGTCGCCTTCAAAAAAGCCCGAACCGTTCCGGTATTCGTCCAATGCCTGTTTGGCGTTGGCAAGGCTGTCATGCTTCAAATAGTAATCCGCTATAACGATTTGAGTAGCAGCAGCCCAATCCTTCCTACCATATTTCAAATAAGCCTCGTACGCTTGTTGAGTAAAATACAAAACCGAATCTTCTTTACCCAAAAGGAAATAAGCATCTCCTATATATTCCTGACATTGTATATACATCAGCGTATCTTTCGCTAACAGTGCATAACGCATGGCTTGCTTCCATTGCTCCAATTCCATCTGCGGATAACGCTGCTTGTCGAATAAACGAGCTATTTGAGCATAGATGCGGCTTACCTGCGTATAGTCGCAATCGGTTGCAGTTGTATCCGCTTCGCCAATGGCATCACGGAAATATTGCAGGGCAAGCGGACTGTTTCCCCGGTCGCGCCAGACGCTTCCCATCAGGTAGCAGGCACGCATACGCTCGTCACGGTTGCCATGCGAGAGGTAATAGTCGAGCACTTCATGCATAGATGTAAGGGTATCTAGCGGAAGATATGCCTTGTTCATCGCCTCGGCTTGAAGCAGCAAGTAGTGCATGCGGTTGCGGCGCGAGTAGGTCGTGGCTTCCTTCTTCGCCTGTTCCAATACAAGCAATGCCGAGTCGGGAGATGTCCGCATCAGCCTTTCGGCTTCCGCCAACACCTCCTTGCCTTTGGGATTCACGCAAGCGGTGATTCCTATCAGCCATATCGCCCAATAAAGCAATTTCTTCATGCCGCTTTGTTTCCTTACGGGAGGCAAAGGTACGCATTTCGATGGACAATCGAAAGGGGTCTATACTTCGCACGGTCATAAACTTGCCATTTTTTGATTAATTCCGCAAAATGCCAATGGTGTGAAAAGGTTCCTGAAATAACTTCTTATTGGGTGAAATGCGGACATTCAATTTGATTATTTGATTATACCATGCACGGCATAGGTTTGTGCATTTTTCCCGGAACAATTGTTTCTGCATTTGGATTACATTATCGTTTCAGGCGGCTTCCTTTTATGGTTTTCATATGAAAACCGTAGGGTTTCCATATCAAGAACGTACGGTTTCCATATCGAGAACGTACGGTTTCCATATCGAGAACGTAAAAGTATGCCACCTGAAACAAAGATATAGGCTACATGCAAAGCCAAATGTTCCTTACCGATATGCCATCAAATGCAAGGATGATGTGCGCACCGTCTCTATGGAAATGGCATGGTACGAGGAGCAGGCAAATCCTGCCCCTACATGGCAATTGGGTAAAATGCGGATATTCGTTTATTTTAATCTGTGTGGTGAGAAAATGCACAAATGAAGGACCGGAAGCTTTTTGATACGATTTGAGCAGATTTGGATAAGATTCTATTAGCGTGTGTGGATAATCTTCGCTATCTTTGCAAAAATACATGAAAGATGAAAACACACAGACGAATGATTTATGCTTTAGGCTGGATGATTCCGGCTTTCTTTTCCGGCTTTTCCGCTTTTGCCGGTATACCCAAGGGGGATGAGGCTTTTGTGTCTGCTGATGACGCACGCATTGTCTATATGGGACGTGTCAGCCACCGCATTCCGCAGGCGGTCACGTTCACTTATCCGGGTGTAAGCATCTATGCTGATTTCGAGGGCACTTCGTTGCAGATGAAGGCAAAGCCGGGCAGTGGGGACTTTATGGTGGAGATAGACGACGGGTTGCCTTACCGCATCGGTTTTACGAAGAACGATTCTATTGTGACCCTTGTCGAGGGTTTGCCCGAAGGGACGCACCGGGCACGCATCATGTATGTTTTGGAAGGGTACGAGCTGAAGCCGGTCTTCAAGGGCTTTTACCTGGACAAGGGATGTACGCTGGCTGAGGCTCCCGCCTTGCCCGAACGGCGCATTGAGTTTATCGGCAATTCCATTACGTGCGGCTATGGCGTAGAGTCGGACGACCGGAACGACCCTTTCACCTACGAGACGGAAAACCATTTCTATACGTATGCGGCACGCACGGCGCGTGCATTGAATGCACAGCACTTGGTAGTGGCACGTTCGGGTATTGGCATTTACCGTAATTTCGGAGCACCTGTGTCGGGAAGCAAGGATTGCCTGCCGGCGATGTACGAACAGGTGATGTTTACCGACCCGACAGAGTTATGGGACCATAGCCTGTATACACCCGATGTGGTCTGCATCAATTTGGGAACCAATGATGCCGGTGACGGGAAGTATGATTTCGCATTGCTGACCGATGGATACCGGAAGTTCGTAGCACATCTGCGCACTATCTATCCGAAAGCGAAACTCGTGCTGCTGAGTGGCTCGATGCTGAGCGGAAAACCGTTAGCAGACGTGAAGCGGGCGATGGACAAGGTTGTGGCAGAGCGCAAAGAAGCTGGCGATACGGAGGTGTACCGTTTCGACATGTCTCCGCAGACCGGTTCGTTGGGATATGGAGCCAACTGGCATCCGTCGATGCGCCAGCAACAGAAAATGGCGAACGAGCTTACGGCTTACCTGAAGGAACTAATGAATTGGTAATAAATATGAGAAAAAGTATTGTAATGGCTTGTCTGCTGGCAGCTATGCAGACAAGCACGTGGGCAAAAGTTACGTTGCCCGACATAATGAGTGACAACATGGTGCTTCAGCAACAGACTGAAGTGAAGTTATGGGGAAAGGCGAATCCGAATACGGAGGTAAGCGTGCGGGTATCGTGGAGTGACCGGGTATATAAGGTAAAGAGCGATGCAGCCGGCAAATGGCTTGCCAAGGTGCAGACGCCTGCCGCTACATACGAGGCGCAGACCATTACTTTTTCGGATGGCGAAGAAACGAAGCTGGACAATGTGCTGATAGGTGAGGTGTGGTTCTGTTCGGGGCAATCGAATATGGAGATGCCGCTGAACGGCTTCTGGAACTGCCCTATAGAAGGTGCGAACGAGACTATTGCCACTGCGGCACAATGGAAGGGCATACGGGTGGCAACCGTTGAAAAGAACGGACAACTGGAACCTGTAGAGACCTGTCCGGGCAAATGGAAGGTGAGCAACCCGGAGAATGCGCCTTTTTTCAGTGCTACGGCATTCCACTTTGCAATGATGATGAACAGGGTACTTGACGTACCTGTCGGTATCATCAATTGCAGTTGGGGAGGCTCGACGGTGGAGGGGTGGCTTCCGGCAAGTATCGTGAAGAATTATTCCGACATAGACCTGAAGCGGGACATCCGCAAGGAGGAGCCGCACGACTGGTGGCATTATATGAGTCCGACTATTATGTATAACGGGATGTTGAAGCCCTTGCAGAACTATACGATTAAGGGCTTTTTATGGTACCAGGGCGAATCGAACGTAGGGCATCCCGACTATGCAGAGCGTTTGAAGACGATGGTGGACTTGTGGCGCAGTGAATGGGGACTGGGCGAATTGCCTTTCTATTTTGTAGAGATTGCTCCGTTCGGATCCTACGAAGGTACGGGCAGTGCTTTCCTGCGCGAACAGCAGTTTAAGGCGCAATCCATTATCCCGAACAGTGCATTGATTTCGACCAATGACCTGGTGGAACCTTATGAGGCAAAAAATATTCATCCGAAAAACAAGACCGATGTGGGAAAACGTCTTGCCTATATGGCTTTGGCAAAGACGTATGGTGTAAAAGGTATTGTGTCGGCAGGTCCTTCGTATAAGTCGATGGAGGTGAAGGACGGCAGTGTGATTCTTTCGTTCAATGATGCGCCCGACGGGTTCAGCCGGCTGAGTGATATGGAAGGTTTTGAAGTGGCAGGCAGCGACAAGGTGTTTTATCCTGCCAAGGCGGAAGTATACAACAACCTTCAGATAAAAGTAACTTGCGACAAGGTGGCTAATCCGGTAGCCGTACGTTATTGTTTCCGTGATTTCCAACCGGGAAATGTGGCAGGTACCCGTGAATTGCCTTTGTTCCCGTTCCGTACGGATAACTGGTGATAACAATAATTCACCACAGATTACACGGATTGATAAAATAATTTTTTTTAATCTGTGTAATCTGTGGTGAACTACAAATATATTACGCTTCTTTCAGCTTTTCGTCAATGGCTTCGATTTTCTTCAGCACCAGTTCCATATCTCCTTTGAGGCGTTCAATCTTTCGGGTTACCTCGGCTACCAGTGTATTGCCCTTCTTTGATGCAGAAGAGAGGAAGCCCAGGTTGTTCTCGTAGGTTTGAATGTCGCTTTTCAATCCTTCGTAGGTACGTACCAGCTTTTCACGGTCGCGGTAGAGGTTATCCCCTTTGCCTAATCCCGACTTGAAGTCGCTCAGTTTCCGTTCGGATGCCGAGATGTTCAGCTTGTCAAACAATTTATCAGCCAGCTTGTGGAATTCGTTGTACAGGCGGTCTTTTTCCTTGAAAGGTACATGACCGATGGAGTTCCATTCTTTCACCAGGCTGCGTGTCTGTTCAGCCGTATTGTCATCGGTAGTACCCGAAGCATCAAGAGCAGCCAGCTGCTTGATGATTTCTTCTTTCTTTGCCATGTTTTCTATCTCTACCGAGCGTTGCGAAGAAGTTGCTTTGTTCTTCTGTGCAAAGAAGTAGTCGCAGGCACCGATGAAGCGTTTCCATACTGCATCCGAATGTTTTTTTGCCACCGGACCGATGGTTTTCCATTCCTTTTGCAATTGAGTGAGGATTTCGGCGGTTTGTTTCCAGTCGGTACTGTCTTTCAAGGCTTCCGCCTTTTCGCACAGTGCTTTTTTCTTTTCCAGATTTTCTGCCATGTTTTCCTTAATCTGTTTGAAGAAGGCGGCTTTCCGTTTGAAGAACTCATCGCATGCAGCGCGGAAACGTTCGAATATTTTGACGTTCATTTTCTGCGGTGCATAGCCGATGGTTTTCCATTTTGCCTGCAAGGCAAGAATCTCTTGTGTTTTGTTCTCCCAGTCGGCAAAAGTCTTCAGCTTGTCGTATTCCATCGCTTCAGCGATTTCGCAGATGACCGTCTTCTGGTCGAGGTTGTTCTGCTCCTTTTCTTTCAGCATTTCGAAGTGTTGCTGATGACGGCGGTTTACGGCAGTAGAAGCAGCTTTGAAGCGTGCCCAGATGCTTTCGCGCAAGTCTTTTGCCACGGGACCGATGTTGCGGAACTCCTGATGCAACTTCTGAAGCTGATGGAAAGCAGATACTACATCGGGCTCTTCTGCCAGTTTCTCAGCAGCTTCGCACAAGTGGGTTTTCTGTTCCAGGTTTTTCTTGAAGTCGTATTCACGGAATTCGTTATTCAGCTTCACCATGTCGTAGAACTTTTCGGTATAGAGTTGGTATGATTTCCATAGTTCGTTCACCTTGCCGACGGGTACTTGCTTGATGTCATTCCATTCCTGCTGAAGCTGCTTGAACTCGTTGTATATCTTGCTGGTGTCTTCTGTTGTTTCAATCAGTGCTTTCATCTTATCGAGGATGGCAAGCTTTTTCTGCAAGTTTTCTTCTTTTTCCTGTTCCAGTTCGGCTGCCATAACACTTCGCTTTTCTTTGATGGAGCTCATGATTTCCTTGAACCTTGTTTCCCACGGGTCGGGGGCAGGGACAAAGTCATCCGCATTACCGCCTTCATCAATAAAGGCTTTACGCGCTGCGTCTTGTTCAGCTTTGTGCAGTTTGTAAAAAGTTTGTTTTAAAAAATCGATTTCTTGTTTGTCTGCATTGCAGGCGTCTTTGTTGATTTCTGTCAGACGTTCTACCACTTCTTCCTGTGTTTGCTTAGGTGCATACACCGGTTTGTCGGTTGATTCAACAGATTCAACAGTGGGAACCGAAGTTTCAGGTACGTTGTTTTCCTGAACTTCAGTTAGTGGGCGGTTTGTTTCGTTTACTTCCATCGTATGTAGATTTTAGAGAATATCTGGTTTTAATTCTTCACCAATTACAAATTAAAAGAATAAAATCTGATTTTCATATTTTTTTGATAATTATTTTTAAGTGTACCCTCACTTTTTTCTTTTTTCTTATGCCAGAAGCACGGTGATACCCATATACATCAGCATTCCGATGATGTCGTTGGTAATGGAAATAAACGGTCCGGTAGCAATGGCAGGGTCGATTTTCAGCTTTTCCAGAGTCATGGGAACCAGAGTGCCGAAGATGGAAGCAAACATCACAACGGCAAACAGGCTGATGGATACCGAATAGCTGACCGTGGCACTGGCACCGAAACGGATGAAGTTGTAGATATATACCAGCATGGAGATGATGGTGGCGTTGATGAGTGCCACTACCGATTCTTTAAGTACTTGCTTGAAGGTATTGCCTGCATCTAAAGAGCTGTTTGCCAGTCCTTGCACGACCAGTGCGGACGATTGGGTACCGACATTTCCGCCTGTACCACCTATCAATGGAATGTAGAGTGCCATTTCGGGATGGGCGGCAAAGGTCGTGTCGAAGTTGCCGAGAATCATTGAGTTTCCGATTCCTCCCAACATTCCAATCAGCAGCCAGGGCAGGCGTGCTGTGGTTTGGCGAAATACATTGTCGTGTGACTCGACATCTTGTGACAGACCGGAAGCCAACTGGTAGTCACGTTCGGCTTGTTCGCGTACCTCGTCCATTACGTCATCGACCGTGATGCGTCCTACCAGTCTGCCGATGCTGTCGACTACCGGAAGAGCCACCAGGTCGTATTTTTCAATGACTTGTACCACTTCTTCCAAGGGGGTGTCTACATGTACCGAAATGGGATCTTTTTTCATCACATGTTTTACTTTCGACACCGAAGGGCTGGTAATCATTTTCTTCAGCGGGAATACGCCGCGCAGGCGCTCATCGTCGTCTACTACATATACATAATAGATTTCGTCCATGTCTTCTGCCTGAATGCGCATTTCGCGCAGGCATTCGGGCATACTCAGGTTTTCGTTTACGATGACCATTTCGGTACCCATCAGACCACCGGCAGTATCTTCATCGTATTTCAGCAAATCGACAATGTCGCCTGCCTGTTCGATGTCTTCGATATGCGAAAGGACTTCTTCCTGTTTGTCTTCGTCCATATCACGGATGATGTCTACTGCATCATCCGAGTCCATATAGTCGACAAACCTTTTGGCAATGGTTTCTGAAGGCAGGATTTCGAGGAAACGTTTACGGGCGTCCTCATCCATTTCAATCAATACGTCGGCTGCCTTTTCATTGTCTAATAACAAGTATATGGAACGTGCCTCTTCTGCATCCAGTTCGTCACACAATTCGGCAATATCGGCAGGGTGCAAATCGTTCAGGAGCTCTTTCAGCTTGTCTGATTCTTTGTTTTCAATCAGTTCGGATACTTTTTTTATTTCTTCGTTTTCCATACCTTATATATATTAGAGGTGGTTCTTAAGTTTTTGAGTTCTTAAGTTTTTTGAGTTCTTAAGTTTTTGGGGTTACCACAGATTCTTTCAATTGCCAATTATTAATGGTTAATTGTTAATTGTTAATTATTAATTATTAATTGTTGATTGTTGATTGTCAATTGAAACCAGTGCTTCTTCCACCCGGTTGGTCAGACTGATAAAATCTTGTACCGAAAGTTGTTCGGGACGTTTGTTGAATATTGTATCGGCACTGAGCGGATGACTTTTGTCTAAAATGGTAGAGATGGAATTGCGCAATGTCTTTCTCCGCTGATTGAATGTCGTCTTAACGATTTGTTTGAACAGCTTTTCATTGCATCCCAGGTGTGTCGTGTCATTGCGTGTCATGCGTATGACGGCGCTTTTCACTTTGGGGGGCGGATTGAACACATGTTCGTGGACCGTGAACAGGTATTCTACCTTGTACCATGCCTGAATCAGGACACTCAAGATGCCATATGTCTTGTTGCCTGGTGATGCAGCGATGCGTTCTGCCACTTCTTTTTGTATCATTCCGGTGCAGCAGGGGATGAGGTCTTTGTTGTCCAGCATCTTAAAGAATATCTGGCTGGATATGTTGTAAGGGTAATTGCCCGTCAGGACAAAGGGTTTCCCGTCGAACAGTTTAGACAAGTCCATCTGTAAAAAATCCTGTTCGATGATATTGTCGCCCAACTCTGCGAAGTTGTTGTGTAAATAGGCGACCGATTCGAAATCAAGTTCTACTACTTTCAGCGGTCTGCCTTTCCTGACAAGGAACTGGGTTAATACGCCCATGCCGGGTCCTACCTCCAGGATTGGCAATTCTGGACAGGTGTCCACCGTGTCGGCAATATCGCTGGCAATCTGTAAATCTTTTAAAAAATGCTGCCCTAAAAATTTTTTTGGCCTGACTGACTTCATTCTGTATGTATTTTCTTTATAAATAACGATTTTATTCGAGCAAGATATTATCTTTGCATATTGCAAAGTTAAGCATTAATCTTAAATACATGAGTAAAATTGAACAGAGTGGTATAAAAAAACTTATAAATAAGGTCTTGCAAATTGTTTTGCCTTTGGTTCTGGGTGCGGCTATCTTGGTATGGACGTATCATGGGTTCGACTTCCGGAAGGTGTCTTATGTGTTGGGGCATGGTATGAATTATGGTTGGATGTTGTTTTCGCTGGTGTTTGGAGTGCTGTCGCATGTGTTTCGCGGATGGAGATGGAACTTGGCTTTGGCACCTTTGGGCGAATATCCGAAAGCATCAAACAGTGTGTATGCCATATTCGTGTCGTATGCTGCCAATCTGGTGATTCCCCGTGTGGGAGAAGTGTCCCGTTGTGGTATCTTGTCGAAATTCGACCAGGTGTCTTTCTCTAAATCTTTGGGTACAGTCGTATCCGAACGTCTTATCGACTCGGTGTGTGTGGTGTTGATAACGGTGGTGACTTTGATTTTACAGTCAGGTATCTTTGCCCGTTTTTTCCGGATAACTGGGACCGACGGGGCTTTTTTTCTCCGTCTGTTTACTTCGACCAACTTTTATATTACCTTGCTCTGCATAGCGGCTGCTCTTGTGTTGGCATATTGGCTGGTGCGTAACTTGGCTGTGTTTGCCCGGATGAAAGGATTGATACAGAATGTATGGGTGGGATGTCTTTCTATCCGCAACGTACATCGTCCGTGGCTTTATATTCTGTATACAGTTGCCATTTGGGCATGTTATTTCCTGCATTTTTACTTGACTTTTTATTGTTTCGGCTTTTCGGCACATTTGGGTTGGATGGCAGGACTGGTATTGTTTGTAGTGGGGAGTATTGCCGTGATTGTCCCTACGCCCAACGGTGCCGGTCCGTGGCATTTTGCTGTGATAACAATGATGATGATGTATGGCGTCAGTAAGGAAGATGCCGGAATATTTGCTTTGCTGGTACACGGAATTCAAACCTTTTTATTAATTTTGTTAGGTATTTACGGATTGGTGGCTTTGCCGCTTACAAATAAACATAAAACTTAAAATCTATGAGTGACATTCTTTCGCTTGCTCCACAGAATGTGTGGAAGCACTTCTATTCGTTGACACAAGTTCCTCGTCCGTCAGGACATTTGGAGAAAATTCAGGCATTCTTGTTGGAATTTGGCAAGAGTGTGGGTGTGGAATCTTTTCAGGATGAGGCTGGAAATATCATATATCGCAAGCCTGCCACTCCAGGTATGGAAAACCGGAAGGCCGTAATTTTGCAGGCACACATGGATATGGTTCCTCAAAAGAACAAGGACACCGAACACGATTTCGAGAAAGACCCGATTCAGGCATACGTGGAAGACGGTTGGGTGCGTGCCAAAGGTACGACGCTGGGTGCTGATGACGGTATGGGGGTGGCTGCTATCATGGCGGTTATGGAAGACAAAACCTTGAAGCACGGTTCGCTGGTTGCCTTGATTACGGCAGATGAAGAAACGGGCATGTATGGTGCTTTCGGCTTGAAGCCGGGAACTATTGAAGGGGATATCTTGCTGAATCTGGACTCGGAAGAAGAAGGTGAATTGTATATCGGATGTGCCGGAGGGGAGGACCTGACCGCAACCTTGGAATATAAGGAAGAAAAGACCGATCCTGCAGATGTGGCTCTGAAAGTGACATTGAAAGGATTGCGCGGAGGACATTCGGGCATTCAGATAGGTTGGGGACATGCCAATGCCAATAAACTGATGGCTCGTTTCCTGAATCAGGTCATAGCCTATGATGAGGCTTGCCTTGTGTCGTGGGAAGGTGGAAATATGCGTAATGCCATTCCGCGGGAGTGTGAGGTGGTGATTACGGTGCCTGAAGAGGAGGTAGATGATGTGATGGCATATGTGGGCGAGTGTGAACAGGTGTGGCGTGATGAATATGCCACCATCGAGGATGGCTTGTCGTTTAAGGCAGAGCGTGTGGATTTGCCCGAATACATGGTTCCCGAAGAAATCCGCGATAATCTGGTTGATGCTATTTATGCTTGCCCTAACGGTGTGGAACGATATATCCCGACCATTCCCGATACGGTAGAGACTTCATCCAATCTGGCTATCGTAGACGTTAAAGGCGGGAAGGCTTCTGTCAAGATATTGACCCGCAGTGCACGCGAGTCGATGAAAGATTACCGCAATACGGCACTCGAAAGCTGCTTCTCGATGGCAGGTATGCGGGTGGAACGTTCTGGCGGCTATTCGGGTTGGGAACCGAATGTCAATTCACCCATTCTTCACGCGATGAAAGAGGCTTATCAGGCTCAGTTTGGTACAGCTCCCGAAGTGAAGGTCATCCATGCAGGGCTGGAATGTGGCATTATAGGTGCGGTGATCCCAGGTTTGGACATGATTTCTTTCGGTCCCACACTGGTAGGTCCGCATACGCCCGATGAGAAGTGTGAAATTGCATCCGTATCTAAATTCTACGACTTCCTGACGGCTACGCTTGCCAATACACCGGAGAAGTGACGTGTACGATAAGCATAGAAAAAAGAGGTGTGCCGTAATTGGCACATTTCTTTTTAATACTTCCTGCGGCATTAAATTGTGTATTTTGTATATGTCACATGATAAAGACGATGTGCACATCATCTCTACGGAAATGGTGCAAAAGGTTCAGAAAAATGCACAAATCCATATCGTGGTATGGTATAATATGAGAAAAGAATTCTGTATGCTTTTTTAATGTTTTATGGATATTCGCATTCGGGCATATTGCATATACCCGAATGTAGCAACTTAGAAGCTGTTTTGAATTTCTCCAAAAAGTTTTTCTTGGCTTGATGTATCCGTTTTCGTGTGTGCTTTGGGCGATTTTTTGGTCCTTTTCGCTCCTGTTCTTCGTCAGATAGCCCGCTATCTTCCTCATCACAGAAGCGAAAATGCCTCAAAAACTCATCCCAAATCATCGCACGATAAATCCAAAACAGCTTCTTATCCACACGGACATTTTCAAGGCGTATGCGATACGCCCTTACGAACAATTGGGCAAAATGCGGATATTCCTATTTTTATATTTGATTTAAGGGGCATGTGATACCGACCTCGTAGGTGATAGTACGGCTTATGCCTTGATTATCCGCAGGAATTTTTCTACGTCCCGCCGTATCATCTGGTAAGTGGGCGACTCTTTGTAGTTGGTGTTTTTGTGTATGACTAATGCCACATCGACCTGGCTGCGCTGGTAGGCGGTCAGTTCGTTGCGCCGTTGGGTTTCATGCAGGGCGAGGTCGTTGATTTGTTGCTCGCGTTCGCGCCGCAGATAAGTGCATACCGGTGTCAGGAGGCGCATCACTACATTGTCGAGGATGTGATGTCCTTGGATAAACATGTAGGTGTTTTCGGGATATACTCCTAAGTGCTTAAACTCTTCTTTCATCGCTTCCACTTCGGGAATGCCTTCGGGATGGCGGTGCTCCAAGTCACGCAGTTTGCGGTTAACTTTTTTGGCCATAACTGCAAGGCTGTATTCGGGATGATGTATGCCTACTTGGTCTATTTTGACATACGAACAGAAATCCATCAGAGAGAACTCTGACAAATTGTGCCGGCGGTAGAACCATACCGACCATACGAAAAGCGGATAGGCTATCTGTGAGTAGAGTTTCAGGTATGCCGGAAAGTCTATCAGGACATGGTCGTTCAGTGTTGCCGTGACGCATACTTCGTGCAGCCCTTCGGCATAGCAATGGTAGTTTTCGATGGCGTAGGCATAGGTTTGCAGCACGTAGGGGTTTTCTATCATATAACGTGAGGTCTGGGTGCGTCCTTGCAGCAGGTAGTCGTAATCGCTGTCTACACAGGCTATCATATTTTCTCCTAATTGTTTTCCCAACTGGTTCATCAATACGCTTTTCTTTCCTTTTGCCAGCGAAGTTCGTGAAGGAAGCATCACTTCGAAATAACGGTTTTCGTTTTCGTACTCAGCCAATAGGGAGCGCCAAAAAGACACATCGTCATAGCTCTCTACATAAGCTACGATTTTTCTCCGCGCGTGTTTAGGCTTCAGGCTGTTGGCTGCGCCCAGATACATCGAGGACAAGTTGTCGGTCAGTCTTTTTCCCATGGTGTTTGTTTTTTAATGAGTGGTAATGTCGCTCACTTCGGTTACGGCATCTATCCAGCCGTTCATGATGACAGCTGGCGAGTGGGTGGTCAGGATGATTTGTGCGTTCGGGTTCAGTTGACGGATGAGGGTGATGAGGCGTTGTTGCCATTCTACATGCAGTGATATTTCAGGTTCGTCCATAAACAAGGCATAGGGCTGTTTGTCCTGTACTAATACGGTGAGTAGGATAACCAGCATCTGCTTTTCGCCTGATGAGAGCTGATAAGGGGTGAGCTCATCGCCGTCTTGTTCGAACAGGATTTCGTTGCTTTTGCGGTTGATTTTCTTGCCCGTGTCGCTGAACAGGTCATCTATCAGGTCCTGGAACAGTGTTTTTGCTTTCGACATTTCAGGTGCCTGGGCTTGTTGGGCGGGGTCGCCACTGGTCAGCATTTCGATGATGCGGTTGCCGATGTTTACCTGATAGTCCAAGTAGCGGCGTTGTAATTGGTAGAGTTGCCAGTCGAGTTCGGTTTTTACGTTTTGGTTGCCTATTTTTTCAAGTAAGCCCGAGCTGATGAGTGGGCGGTCGAAGCTGCGGATGACATCGAAATTGATGTATGTGGCATCTTCGGGCGAGAAACTGAATGATACCCCTTCTTGAAATCCGTTAGTCAAGGCTCCTCCTTCCAGTGCGGTCAGACTTCGGACGGAGTTGTTCAGAATAGTACTCTTGCCGATGCCGTTCACACCGCTTAGGATATTGACATCGGGGCGCAGGTTCCATGAAATGTCTTTGCGTCCCCACATCCTTTTAATATCAATGCGTTTGATGTAATCTGCCTGCTTTTTCATAACTTCTATGTTTTTTGGTTGGCAGGTAAAAATACAGATAATAATGGAATTTATCAACAATTCAGCCTTTCTTTTTCAGAGAACTCGTACCTTTGTATCTTGAAATCATTTACGGATATGAAAGAACAATCTACGATACACTCTCCAATATTGTATCTGCAGCATCAATACGACTTGTTGCGGATGGAGTACGAATACGAGAAAGAACAGTTTCGCCAACAGACTGAATTGATGGGCGTAGGCAGGAAGGTGAAACGCGGGATGTGTTGGTATCCCGTCAGCATCGGACGAAATTATTACAATGCCTTGAATCAGTTGGTAGTGGAAGTGGAAAGGAAGGAAGATAAGGAGATAGAACACTTGTTCGAGTATGGGCGTCCAGTGTGCTTTTTTACGCAGGACATGATGGGGAAACTTGCGTACCTCAACTTTGTGGCGACGGTGAGTTATGTTGACGAGGACCGAATGGTAGTGGCACTTCCTAATGCCGATGCTTGGGCTGCATTGCAGGGCAAAGATGTGCTGGGTGTACAGCTTTATTTCGATGAAACCAGTTACCGCCTGATGTTCGAAGCTTTGAAGCAAGTGATAGGTGCGAAGAACAACCGTTTGGCGGAGTTGCGCGACATCTTCCACGGTTCTGTTCCTGCTTCTGCTTTTACCTTCCAGCCTGTGCGCTTCCCGTGGCTGAATCGTACGCAGGAAGAAGCCGTCAATAAGGTGCTGCATGCCAAGGATGTTGCTATCGTGCACGGCCCTCCAGGGACGGGAAAGACCACTACGTTGGTTGAGGCAATTTACGAAACTCTGCACCGCGAAAATCAGGTGCTGGTGTGTGCACAGAGCAATATGGCGGTGGATTGGATTAGCGAAAAGCTGGTAGACCGAGGAGTGAATGTGTTGCGCATCGGAAACCCGACCCGCGTAAACGACAAAATGCTTTCATTCACTTATGAACACCGTTTTGAGTCACATCCTGACTATCCGCAACTGTGGGGTATCCGTCGTGCTATTCGCGATCTCTATGCCCGGATACGTAAGACAAGCAATCGTGAAGATGTCCGTACGAAAATTAATTCGTTGAAAGACCGTGCTACTGAACTGGAGGTGCGTATCAATACCGCTCTTTTTTCTGAGGCACGGGTGATAGCTTGTACGCTTGTAGGTAGTGCTAATCGTTTGCTGATGGGGCAGAAATTTGGTACTTTGTTCATCGATGAGGCAGCGCAGGCACTGGAGGCTGCCTGTTGGATAGCTATCCGTAAGGCAGACCGCGTCATTCTGGCAGGCGACCATTGTCAGCTTCCGCCTACAGTGAAATGTTTGGACGCTTTGCGTGGAGGTTTGGGTGACACGCTGATGCAATGTATCGTGCGTCAAAAACCTGAAACGGTTTCGCTCCTGAAAGTGCAGTACCGGATGAATGACGAGATTATGCGTTTCTCGTCCGAATGGTTCTACGGAGGCATGCTCCAGTCGGCTCCCGAAGTGAAATACCGCGGCATCCTCGATCTCGATACACCCATCGAATGGATAAACACAGAAGGAATGGATGCCGGCGAAGAGTTTGTAGGCGAAAGTTACGGGCGCATCAACAAAGCCGAAGCCGAACTCTCCATCGGCCAGCTGAAATCCTACATCACCCGCATCGGCAGGGAACGGTTCCTCGAAGAACGCATCGATGTCGGGTTGATTTCCCCTTACAAGGCACAAGTGCAATACCTCCGCCAGCTGCTCCGGCACGACGCGTTCTTCAAGCCCTTCCGTTCCTCGATAACGGTCAATACGGTCGACGGTTTCCAGGGACAGGAGCGTGATGTAATCCTCATCAGCCTGGTGCGTGCCAACGAGGACGGCCAGATCGGGTTTCTCAACGATTTGCGCCGGATGAACGTAGCCATCACCCGTGCCCGCATGAAGCTCATCATCTTAGGCGATGCCTCCACCCTGACGCGCCACGCCTTCTACCGGAAGCTGTATGAGTATATCGAGGGGCTGCATGAAGCATGACAAGTGGTCATTCCACTTCAGTATGGTCTGCATCATTCTGCCTTTTCACCCGTTTTACCGTATGCTTGATTTTGCCTATCAGGAAATTGAGTTCAAGGCTTGATTCTGTTTCGGATGTTTCCAGGTCAGGCATGACTATGCTTGAAAGCATTTCTCCAATGTGTTGCATCTTGGATTGCTGCGACTTGCCATCCGTTTCACCGTGTAAGGCATGCAATTCACGCTTGAGCTGGCGCACAGAGGCAAATGTCTCTATGATAGCAAGGGTGGCTTGCGTAGCTTGCGGACTTTTCAGGATAGTGGCAAGCATATACAATCCTTTCTCCGTGAACGCTTTGGGGAGAACACGGGTCTTGGGTGATAGATTTGCGGTCGAATTTTTCGACCGCAAATATTCCATCTCTTCATCCGATAATTGGAATACGTAACCTTGAGGAAATTTATCCGGATTATTTCTGACCGCTTCATTCACCCGTTTTGTTTCCACCCCATATAATTCTGCAACATCCACGTCTAATATCACCTGACAATCTCTAATCAGAATGATTTTTTGCCGTACCTGTTCAAATAGATTGACTGTACGCTGAGGGATGCGTTCTGCCCTTTCGTTTAAACCGTTGTTTTTATCCATGATAAAGTTTATGTCATTTATTGAAGTTCTTTATAGACAATAACGCAAACCGTATCATAAGTACATCACAAAACACAAACGGAATAAATAAAAAAATCTGTGCCCCATTAAAATAGGATAAACCTTACCGCAACACCGCCTGCCGCTTCTTCCGGAACTCATGCAAGCGTTTTAAGGCATGTTTCCGGCTCAACAGGATTTCCCTCCGGTAGAGGAAGAATGTAAGAAAGAAATAAATGCCTGCCTGCATCCATAATGCCCGGTATTCGGGCAAGACATCGTTCAGTGTGGCTCCCATCGTCTGTATGCGGATATATCCGTTGATGCCGAAAGTAGAAGGGAATATCCACGACACCGCTTTCCAGAAATCCGGGATTGCCGCTCCAGGCCATGAAATGCCTGAGATGAACAACAAAGGCAACGATGTGAACACGAATATCATCATACAGTCTTCACGCCTCCGGATGAGACACGAACATGCCATGGCAAAGAAAATGCATGCCAGCAGGTAGGGCAGGACAAAGGCCGCCAATGTATCCGGCGAAGCAAGAAAGACCAGCCGGAACATCTTGGGCACCGCACAAAGGATATATGCCGCCACGGCAAGATAGACCAAAAGATAAGCCAAGGACTTCCCGAAAATAATGCGGATGGCACCCTGATAATGGCGTACCATGGGCACCAAATCCCGGAAACGGTTGTTCTCGCGCGCCGTACCCGCCGACAGACCTATCCCGAGCAATAAGGTCTGCTGGATAATCAGGATAAGCACAGCAGGGATAAGAAAGCTGGCGAATCCGTCCTGCGGATTATAGAGCGATACCGCTTCGTAATCTATCGGGCGGACCGTAATCTCATCCTGCCGCCCGGTGGTATTGCCCGCACGCCGGATTTGGATATCCTTGTTCATCTCCAGCGAAGCCTCGGTATTGGCAAGCAAAAGCGCCTTATAATAAAGCATGCCGCTCATGTCGGCAAAGATGGAAACATGCGCCTGCTCTCCCGAAGCCAAGTCGCGGCTAAAACCTTCGGGAACATAAACCACGCCGTATATTTTTTGTTTTTTCAGCAAAAGCCGGGCTTCTTCCATATCGGAACAATAAGACACGATACGGACATCCGGACCTCCGTCTACCCGGCGGAGGTATTCGCGGCTCACGGAAGAACGGTCGGCATCGACCACAGCCACGGGCACTTCACGCACCACTTCATTGGTATAGATGAATGCATAGACCAGCGGATACGCCAAAGGCACAAGGAGGAAAAAAATCAGTACGCCCTGGTCTTTGACGGTCATCTTCAGCTCTTCCTTACAGATATGGAACAATCCGGCGATGCCCTGCTTTATAGTATGTCTGAACGAATATTTTTTCATAATCCATCGGTTTTAGGGGATATATACATAGTGCAACATTTCCGTGCGCAACTTCTTCAGCACAAAGAACGGAAGAAGCAGGAAAAGCAAAAGCGCCACTATGGGTTGCCATACGTAGACGAGCGGATAACCGTTTAAGGCAAGGTTTACATAAATCAGGAAATAATGCCGTAAGGGGAATAAAACCGCCAGCCCTTGCAAGACGGGATGCATCGCCATGACCGGAAAGGTAAAGCCGGAGATGGAAAATGAAATGACTCCCCATAACGAAGCCGCACTCAAGGCAAGGCGGAGGGTGCCGAACATGCCAAAGAAGAAGATGCCGACCGCCTGCGAAGCCAGCACCAGCAACAATCCCGCAAGAAGCATCGGGAAAATGCCGCTATTGCAAGGATAATGCAAGAACCCGTACAGATAGACATTATAGAATACGGTCACGATAAAGAAGATAACCGTATGCGGCAAGAGTTTCCCCACCAATGCCGTGCTGATAGAATTGTCTGCCAGACGCATCAGGACGTGTGCCGTATTTTCCTTCAGCTCCATGCCTAACGCATACGAGGTGGTCAGGAAAATGAGCAACATCAGGATGCCCGGCAATAAGGTATTGCACAAATACACCGAATAATTCAGCCACGGATTGTTCAACGCATGGGTGTCAATAACGACGGGCTGGAGAAACGCCATTGCCTGCTCTTCGGTAGCCCCCTTGGCTAAAAGCGTGCTCTGCCCGATGGCACCCGAAGCAAGTTCCGACATCGTGCGCTGGTCGCGGTACAGCAACGACCCTGCGATGAGGTACGCGTAATTGATGTAAAACGACACGCGGGGCTGCCTTCCGGAGATAGCTTCCTCGGTGGTGCCTTCGGGTATGTAATAAAAAGCATAAATCTCGCCACGCTGGACCGCCTTGCGTGCTTCGTGGAAATTTGCATAACGAGCCGTGACATGCGTTTGCTGGAATGCATCCAAATTGCGGATGATGCTTCGCGTAGTCGCCGTATTGTCCATATCCACAACACCTGCGGGCATGTTTGTAGGCAAGCCGTTTGCCATCAGCGTGGTAAAGAACACGTAGCAGAATACCGGTGCTATTACCATGCAGAAGAGGTAAATCGGCCGGGTCGCGATGTGCCGCAGTTCGCGTACGGCTATACGGTACAGGCGTTTATGAATGGTTGTGTATTGCATAATCCTTCCTTTCTTGTTTCTTTTTTCACCACAGATTACACAGATTTTCATAATTGATTAAATAAAATAATCTGTGTAATCTGTGGTGAAAAAACACTCATTCCAACCCTTTAACTATCGCCGACATGCCCGGCCGCAGGTTCTCTACCGGCTGTACGGGCTTGGCTTTAATTTCGAATGTCTTCAGGTCGAAACCGCCGGTGGTCTTGGTCGCCTTCCATGCGGCATAAGTGCCTAAGTCTTTCATATAGGTCACTTTAAATGTGGCGTCTTTTTCCAATGCCGGGATAAACGCCGAAATCTCGCCCCCTACGTGGAAATCTTTCAGATAATCTTCACGCACGTTAAACGTCACCCACATGTCATCCAGTTGGGCTACATTCATGATGGGTGCTCCGGTGCCGACCAGTTCGCCTACCTTAGGGAATATCTCCGTCACTTCTCCATCGGCAGATGCCGTGAGATACGTTTCGCTGACATATGAATTTACTTCAGCCACAGCACCTTCTGCTTGGCGCACCTTGGCGGCAGTCATCAACTTGTCTTCCCGTTGTGCTCCGTTTTTTGCCATTGTATATTGAGCTTTGGCAGCACGTTCGGTGGCCACCATTGCGTCATATTGTGCTTTGGTTTCATCGCGCTTTTGTGCCGACATCACTCCTTCTTCGTACAGGCGGTTTACCCGTTGGTATGATTTTTCGGCGATTTCCAGGCCTGCTTTGGCTTTTTGCCACATTTCGTAGGCGGCTTGCAATTGTTCGGCACGGGTGCCACGTTCGGCTTTTTCATTCAGCGCTTGGGCAGCCTGTTCCAAGGCTTCCGCTTGCGAGAGTTTCGCCATTACATCGGGCGCTTCGAGGATAGCAAGGGTATCACCGGCTTTCACTGCATCTCCCTCGTCTACGAAAATTTTCAGGATACGTCCGGGCACTTTGCTCGATACACGATATTCGTTGGCTTCGGCTTGTCCTTGTATGATTTCAGTACCTTTCCGGAAAGTGATGAAGCCGATAATGCTTACAATCAATACCACTGCTACGAGTGTAATGAATGCCAGCATGATGTTGTTGCGTTGCGTTCTTTCTGCCATATTGTTTGTCTTATTTTAGTGTTCCCATTGATTTGTTCAAATAGATTTCGCTCATTTTCAGGTCGATTTGTGCGTCAATCTTTCCCGATTGTGCCGAGAGCCAGGCGGTCTGTGCTTCCAGTACGTTGCTGGTGGGGATGACTCCTTCACGGAAACCCAAATTGGCGTAGCGCAGGTTCTCTTCTGCCTTTTCCATATTCTTTTCTGCCATAACCAGTTTCTTGGTGGCTTCGTTTACCTTGTATGAACTTTGAGTGACCTGTAATTCGATTTTTTCTTTTGCATCGTCCAGCCGGTAGCGGGCAATGTTGGCTTCAGCTTTGGCGGCACGTACTTTGTAAATACCTTCTCCCCAATGGAATACCGGTATACTGACCACTACACCTATGCCCCACATGCCGCGAAAGCGGTTCTCGAATCCATTTACTAATGAAGGGTTGGTAAACAGGTAGTTGGCGGTTAGTCCTATGGAGGGTAGAAATTCGGCTCGTGCCACGTTTACCTTTTGCCGGTAGATTTTCTCGGCAAGTTCCAGACTTTTCAATTCTTCGCGGTTGGCAAGTGCTGTACCCACGTTGCTTTCGGTATAGGTGGTTGGTAAGGCAAGGTCTTTCATATCCTCGTCCGCCAGACGGATATCGGTGTCGAGCGGAACTCCGCACAATTGGCAAAGTACCATTTTTGCCAGGGCAAGTCCGTCTTCTACTTGAGTCAGTGTCATTTCCGCTTCGTTCACTTTTACTCTGACGCTTAAAGCATCAGCAGTAGTGGCAACGCCTTGCTCTACCATTTTTGTTACATCCGAGTCGAGCCTTTGAACCAGTTTCACAAAACTTTCAGCGAGATGCTTTTTATTTGCCAGCGAGACTACTTGCCAGTAAGCCTGGTCAGTATTCAGGATGACGTCTTGCATTCCTGTGGCGTGTTGCGAGGCGGCAAGCTGTTCGGCATAGCGGGTGATTTTGTTGTATGCAATGATTTTTCCGCCCATGAAGAGGGGTTGGGTCAGGGTGGCAGCACCAGCATAGAGGTTACGTGTGTCTGTGCGGAACGCGTCTACGATGCTTCCACCTACGCCATTCAGTACATCGGGTATCTGCCCCATTACGCCCGAAAGGGGGGTGAGCAAGGGGAGCAGTTCGGGATGTGTGGCTGCTATCTGTTGCATCTGTGCACCCAGTTGTTGGAGTTGAGGGACAAGAGCTGTTCCCATGTTTCCGATGGCTTGCTGTTGTTCATTGCTGAGCAGGGAGATTTCCTTTTGCGTGCGCATATAAGTGCCCGTCACGTTTATTTTGGGCAGGAAATTGGTGAAAGCGGCTTTTTGTTGATAATGTGCCGCGTTTATTTTTTCCTGTGCGATGCGCAGCTCCTTGTTGTTTGCTAGGGCAAGGTTTCTGCAGCTGTCCAGTGTGAGTATGCGTTGGGCTTGTGCCACTGTGACAAGTGTGCCCAGCAGGATGATGGTCAGAATTTTTTTCATTGCCAATTTGTTTAGGTTTTCTGCTTACTTGTGCAAGCAGAACAAATGTACTGACAATAAAACAAACAGGCAAACGATTTGGTTTAAAAAAACCTTAGCTTTTTTTGTTTGGTCTTGTAAAATGTTCTCATTTGGTCAGGAGGCTTATTCTCAAAACGAAGGTATATTCACCGGCCGTTGCATATATTTGCAATGACCGATGAATATATGATATGCAGGCAAAGGAAGTGCCTTTCATTTTGATTCTGCTCGGGCAGACAAATGGTGGACATTGTATTTTGTAATAGGGACAATTGGTTTATATGTAAAACCTGTGTCAGAGTCCCATCAGGGCAGCAAGTCCTTTGTCGACACCCGAAAAACCCATAAATGCCATTGCCAGCAGGCCGGCAGTAATCAGCGCAATAGACATTCCTTGCATTCCTTTCGGGATATTGACCAGACTAAGCTGTTCGCGGATGCCGGCAAAAACTATCAGGGCAAGGGCAAATCCCAAGGCTGTAGAGAAAGCATAGACCACGCCTGTCAGCAGGTCGAAATCTTTTTGGATGACCAGAATGGCTACACCCAGGATGCAACAGTTGGTGGTGATAAGCGGCAGAAACACGCCCAATGCCTGATAGAGTGCCGGTGACACTTTTTTCAAGATGATTTCGACCATCTGTACCAGCGCGGCGATGACAAGGATAAAAGCAATGGTTTGCAGATAAGCTAGTCCGAATGGGTCGAGTACGAATTTCTGGATGACGTAAGTGACGATGGTGGAAAGCGTGAGCACAAAGGCTACGGCAGCTCCCATACCCATTGCTGTTTCTACTTTCTTCGATACACCCAGGAAAGGACAAATTCCGAGGAATTGCGACAACACGATGTTGTTCACAAAGATAGCGGTGATAAATATAAGGATATATTCCATGGTTTGTTGTTTTTTATTTTAGAGTTTAAGAAGTTAATGCCGATGGTCGAGCTGCATCTGCGGAGTATGGGCTCTTTGAACTCTTTAATTATTCTTTTTTAATCTGTTTACAATCGCAATGAGATATCCCAAGGCGATGAAAGCACCCGGAGCCAGAACGAAGACCAGCATGCCATATTGTTCGGGCAGGATGGAAATGCCGAACAGTTTGCCTGTGCCTAAAAATTCACGCACACCGCCTAGTAAGGTAAGTGCAATGGTGAAGCCCAGGCCGATGCCCAGTCCATCGAAAAGAGAGGCTATCGGAGTATGCTTGCAGGCAAAAGCTTCGGCGCGTCCCAGCAGGATACAGTTGACTACGATAAGGGGAATGAACAGTCCCAGTGTGGCGTAGAGTGCGGGTACATAAGCCTGCATCAGCATTTGCAAGATGGTAACGAAGGAAGCAATAACCACGACAAAGATGGGAATGCGTACCATGTCGGGCACAAGGTTTTTGATGCCGGAGATAGCAAAGTTGGAACAGATGAGCACGAACATTGTGGCGAGTCCCATACCCATTCCATTGAGGGCGGATGAGGTTGTTCCCAGCGTAGGACACATGCCTAGCAGGAGCACGAACGTGGGGTTTTCCTTGACGATTCCGTTTATCAGTATCTTAAAATTGTTCATAATGTTCTCCTTTCTTGTTAATGTTGTTGGGAAGCTCCACTGGTGGCATCTACTTGGCCGTTCATATAGGCAGACCAGGCATTGTTTACTGCCTGCAGGAAGGCACGTGAAGTGATGGTGGAAGCGGTAATGGCATCTATTTCGCCTCCATCCTTGCTTACTGTGAGGGATTGGGTGCCGGGGTTTTTACCGGTAATGTCTCCTTTGGCTCCTTTCTTAAACCAGTCGGAGGCTTTCGAACCTAGTCCCGGAGTTTCTGCATGGCTGAGCAGGGAATAGTCGATGATGTTGCCTTCGGTATCGAAACCTACCAGTACGGTGAGGGTACCGCCGAATCCATTTGCCGAAGCTTCTACGGCTGCTCCGATGGGCTTGCCCCCTTGCGTGGCAGGATATATCTTGTAGGTGGTGCCTTCTACTTCTACTGTTTCCGCTTCTTCGGCAGGATTGTTGTCAAATCCCGGTATCACCACGGCTATGGCATCGCTCAGAGCTTTGGCATTGGCCTGGGCAATAGGCTCGGCAGTAGCTGCATTGACCCAGCCCAGCAATCCACCGGCTACAATAGAAAATCCAGTCAGCGACAGGATCATATTTTTCAATGACGATTCCAGTTTTTTCATTTTTTTGCTACCTCCCCATAGCGTTTGGGTTTACAATAAGTGTTGATTAACGGAGTGAATGCATTCATAATCAGGATGGCGAATGACATGCCTTCGGGATATGCTCCGAAGGTGCGGATGACTACCGTAAGGAAACCGATGCACACGCCGTAGACGAGCATTCCTTTATGGCTCATCGGCGAGGTTACGTAATCGGTTGCCATAAAAATGGCTCCCAACATCAATCCTCCGGTGAGCAGATGTTGTACGGGCGAGGCATAGACGGGATTCGCCAGGTGCATCAGTCCCGAAAAAACGAATACGGTAGCAAGGATGGATATCGGTATGTGCCACGAGATGATTTTTTTCCACAACATATAAGCCAGTCCGAGAAGCAGGGCAAGGGCACAGATTTCTCCCAGACATCCGGCTCCTGCCTGACAATTTTCAGGAAAACCTATTAACAGGAGCAGGCTGCTGGGCAGGTCGTTCAATACGGAAGGGTCGCCCGACTTGATGGCTTGCTTCATCAGGGCAAGCGGAGTTGCTCCGGTTTCGGCATCAAGGTAAGCTCCCCATTGTCCGGCTTGAGGCCACGAGGTCATTTGTACGGGGAAAGAGATGAGCAGGAATACACGGCCGATGAGTGCCGGATTGAACGGATTGCACCCTAGTCCGCCAAAAGTCATCTTGCCGATACCGATAGCCACGAGGGCACCGATGATGACAATCCATACAGGCAGGTTGGAAGGTAGATTGAATGCCAGTAAGATGCCGGTGATGGCGGCGGAACCATCCCAAAGGGTGTTTCCATCGCGCTTCAGGATGTATTTTGTGATGGCCCATTCGAAGAAGAGGCAGGCTGCTACCGAAGTGAGCGTGACAATGATAGCCCCTAGTCCGAACACGAAGAACGATACGAGCAAGGCGGGGATGAGCGCTATCAGCACGCCATACATATTGCGTTGGATGCTGTCGCCGCTATGCACGTGAGGCGATAAAGATACGATGAGTTTATTTTCCATTTATATTTTACAATTTATCATTTTCAACTTATAATTCACTTTTTGGTGTTGCGTGCGCGGATGATGGCGCCGACTTTGCCTTTTCCCAACCGGATATTATCGAGTATCGGGCGGTGTGAGGGACAGGTGAACTGGCACGATCCGCATTCGATGCACGACATAATCTGTTCGTGTTCTACGCGGTCCCAATCGCCATGTGCCGAACAGGTGGCAAGCAGGTAAGGTTCCAGTCCCATTGGGCATACACTTACACATTTGGCGCAACGGATACAAGGTTGAGGAGTAGCACGGCGTGCTTCATGTTCGTTCATCAGCAGTACGCCCGAACTTCCTTTGCATATAGGTATGTCGGTGCTCATCAGTGCTTTTCCCATCATCGGACCTCCTCCGATTACCTTGCCGGTATCTTCGGGCATACCTCCGGCTGCTTCTATCAACTGGCTCATCGGAGTGCCCAGTCGGGTAAGAAAATTGGAAGGAGTCTTGAGCGACTTACCTGTGACGGTTACAATACGTTCGAAGAGGGGCTTATGTTTTTGTACTGCTTCGTAGATGGCAAATACCGTGCCTACGTTTTGCACGATGGCACCTACATGGATGGGCAATGCAGGAGGAGCTGGCACTTGCCGGCGGATAACAGCGTCAATCAATTGCTTTTCGCCCCCTTGGGGATATTTTACTTGCAGAGGAACCACTTCGATACCTGCATAAGCCTTGGCTTTTTCGGAAAGCAGGCGGATGGCATCTGGCTTGTTGTTTTCGATGGCGATGTAAGCACGATTTACCTTGGCGGCCTTCATCAGGATGCAGATGCCTACCAATATTTCATCGGGCTTTTCCAGCATCAGCCGGTGGTCGGCGGTCAGATAAGGTTCACATTCCACGCCGTTGATAATGACGCACGTTGCCTTGCATCCTGCCGGAGGGCTGAGCTTGACGTGTGTGGGAAAACAGGCACCGCCCATGCCTACGATGCCGGCTTCTTTAATACGTGACACGATTTCCTCGGGGCTGAGGTCGCATGTTTTTAGGAGAGTGGTGCTGCGGTCGATGTCCGGCTCCCATTCATCACCTTCCACATCGATATAGATGGCGGGCTTACGATAGCCGCTGGCATCAATGACGCTATCTATCTTGTTCACCTTGCCAGATACGGACGAGAAGATGGGGGCTGAGACAAATCCTCCTGCTTCTGCTATCCGGGTGCCCACCTTTACCGTATCACCTTTTTTTACGAGGGGGGTAGCAGGTGCGCCGATGTGTTGTGACAAAGGGAACACCGCCTGCCGGGGGAGGGCAAGGGGTTCAATGGCTTTGCCCGCCGACAATTTATTAGCTGCTGGATGTACTCCACCAATTCTGAATGTCTTCACTTTATCTGTTGTTTTTAAGGTTTTACTTCGGGTTGTTCTATTTCGGCTGAAACGGTTTCCCGTTGCTTACGGGGAGGGAAGTTGACCGCCACGATGGCTCCTTGCGGACATTCCATTTCGCACTTGCGGCACGCCTTGCATTTGGCAGGGTCGATGTAGGCAAGGTTGTTTTCGAGTGTAATGGCTTCGAATGGACAAGTTTTCACGCATTTGCCACATCCGATGCAGGCGGCATCGCACACCTTACGGGCAAGGGCACCTTTGTCTTTGTTGACGCATTGCACATACACACGGCGGTTGTTCTTTCCACGTGGGCGGATTTCGATGATGTTTCGTGGGCAGGCTTTCGCACAGGCTCCACACGCGGTACATTTTGTCTCGTCCACTTCGGGCAGTCCAGTCTGAGGATTGATGCGGATGGCCCCGAACTGGCAGGCATTGGCGCAATCACCATAACCCAGGCATCCGAAGAAACATCCCGTCTCTCCACCTCCGGTGGCGTTTGCCACTACGCACGAGCGCACACCGTCGTATTGCGTGAGCCGGGGACGATTGTCGCATGTGCCGTTGCATCTTACTACAGCCACTTTAGGCTCGGAGGCTTCTGCCTTCAGCCCCAAGATGGCAGCTACCTTCTCCATCGTGGGTTGTCCACCTACGGGACAGAGTTTCCCTTCGAGCGAGCCTGCCTTGACACATGCTGCGGCAAAGCCCGAACATCCCGGAAATCCGCATCCACCGCAATTTGCCTGTGGAAGCACTTCGGCTACCTGGGCAATACGTGGATCTTCGTACACGGCAAATTTCTTCGAAGCCACATACAAGACGATGGCAGATACCAGTCCGATGGCTCCCAATGAAACGACCGCAATTAAAATCATATTCATACGTATAAAGTTAGTTTATTTGATTAGACTACATTTTCCAGCCGGAAGATAAACGAACGGTTCAGTCGCTTACGGCAAATATATATAATAAGGTAATAAGGAACCAGTGCACCTAGTGCGGCAAGGGCGGAAACCAACTCATTGTGCGTAAGGTGAAGGACGGAAGCAAGTGCCAAGAGTAAAACCAAAAAAGGAAAGACAAAAGCCAGCAGGACGGCTTTCATGCCCATCGCGGTGGTGCCCGAAATCAATACCTTTTGTCCGACGGCACACACCACTCCTTGTGGGTTACACACATCGATTATCTTTTCTTTTGATTCAGGCACGTGGCAATGTTGCTTGACGCTACATGCCGCGCAAGCTGATGTTTGTTCGATTCTCACCTTCAGGCGAGTTCCGTTGATGCTTTCCACAATACCTAGATGTTTAATGTTACTTGGCATATTTGTAATCTGTACTTTGCAATACGAGGCAAAAATACTATAAATTTTCAGTCGCTGGTAACGTTAACGGTGAATTTATCTGCTAAAAAAAGCAAAATCCAACGGATATGTGTCTTTCTCCCTCTGATTGCATCAGAATGCATAGACGATTAGGGGATGACCTCGGTGGATAAGTAGTGCCGGTGTATCTGTATCTCTCCGCCATATGCTGCATCGTTTGTAAGATTATTAATCTTACAGCGTGAAGATTAATAATCTTTCGGCTTGAAGATTAATAATCTTACAAGCAATGCAGTCATGTGGACTGTCTTATTGACAGTATGTCTGTGGCAATAGAAGCCGATGGAATGTTGAGCTATAAAAAGCCTTATTCTTTTATATTGTAATTAAAACAATTTGTTTTGCTTATGATATGTTTGATTGGCAAGGGTTATTCGAGCAGATTGAAAGTGCAGCGGCGGGCACTTGATATTTCTTGAAACAAAAACGGCCTGTAGGTGTACACGATGAACGTAGTATCTGTATCTTTGCGAGCAAAGAGATAGATACAAACGACTAAACAGTAGTAAAAAGAAAGCAAACACCAATGAAAGAGGAAACTTTTATCAGAATGGAGAGCAGCGCAGCTACAGACGTACAACAAACGGGATTATACGATGCTGCATACGAGCACGATGCTTGCGGTGTGGGAATGATTGTAGACATTCATGGCAACAAGTCGCACGAACTGGTGGACTCGGCACTGAAAGTGCTGGAGAATATGAAACACCGCGGGGCGGAAGGTGCCGACAACAAGACCGGAGACGGTGCCGGCATCATGGTACAGATTCCTCATGAGTTTATCTTGTTGCAAGGCATACCGGTGCCTGAAAAAGGAAAGTACGGCACAGGGTTGGTCTTCCTGCCCAAGGACGAGCAGGAACAGGCACGCATCCTGAGCATCATGATAGAGGAAATAGAGCGTGAAGGGCTTACCCTGATGCACCTGCGGAGCGTACCGGTCAACTCTTCCATCCTGGGGCAAAGCGCACAGGAGACGGAGCCGGCTATCAAGCAAGTGTTCATCACCGGTGCCACGGACGTGGAAAACCTGGAACGTACCTTGTATATCATACGCAAGAAAATCGAGAAGCGGATACAACACAAAGACTTCTACATAGTGTCATTGTCCAGCAAGAACATTATTTATAAAGGTATGCTCTCGTCGGTGCAAGTACGCGAGTATTTCCAGGACCTGACACAACCTTACTTCACCAGCGGGCTTGCCATCGTGCATTCCCGCTTCAGCACCAACACCTTCCCCACGTGGAGCCTTGCCCAGCCTTTCCGCCTCTTGGCGCATAACGGTGAAATCAATACCATCCGGGGAAACCGTGCATGGATGGAAGCCCGGGAAAGTGTGCTTTCTACGCCTACTCTGGGCAATGTAAAGGATATCCGTCCCATCATCCAGCCGGGCATGAGCGATAGCGCCTCGCTGGACAATGTATTGGAGTTTTTCGTGATGTCGGGCTTGAGCCTGCCTCATGCCATGGCGATGCTGGTGCCCGAATCGTTCAACGACAAGAATCCTATCAGCGAAGACCTGAAGGCATTCTACGAATACCATTCCATCCTGATGGAACCGTGGGACGGACCTGCCGCCCTGCTTTTCAGCGACGGAAGGTATGCCGGAGGTATGTTGGACCGTAACGGCTTGCGTCCGGCACGCTACCTCATTACGAAAAATGACATGATGGTGGTGGCAAGCGAGGCTGGTGTCATCAGCTTTGAGCCGGAGACCATCAAGGAAAAAGGACGCCTCCAGCCGGGAAAGATATTGCTTATCGATACCCAGGAAGGCAAAATCTATTACGACGGGGAGTTGAAAGAACAGCTTGCATCGGCACGCCCGTACCGCCAATGGCTTTCTGCCAACCGCATCGAGCTGAACACCCTGAAGAGCGGGCGGAAGGTGGAAAATACCGTGCCCGACTTCGAGCGTAAGCTCCGTGCCTTCGGTTTCACGCGCGAGGACATCGAACGCACGCTGACACCGATGTGCACCAACGGTGCCGAACCTACGGCATCCATGGGAAACGATACCCCGCTGGCGGTGCTGAGCGACATGCCTCAGTTGCTATTCAACTATTTCCGCCAGCAGTTCGCACAAGTGACCAACCCTGCTATCGACCCGATACGCGAGGAACTGGTGATGTCGCTCACCGAATACATCGGGGCGGTGGGCACCAACATCCTCTTGCCCAGCGAAAGCCATTGCAAGATGGTGCGCCTTCCGCATCCCATCCTTACCAATACCGAACTGGACATTCTCTGCAACATCCGCTATAAGGGCTTCAATACCGTGAAGCTTCCTGCGCTCTTCGAAGTCAGCAAAGGGAAGGCTGGATTGCAGGAAGCCCTGACCCAGTTGTGCAAGAAAGCCGAACAATCGGTAGATGATGGCGTAAACTATATCATCCTGTCGGATAGAGGCATCGATACGGAACACGCCGCCATCCCGTCCCTGCTTGCCGTAAGTGCCGTGCACCATCACCTTATCAGCGTGCAGAAACGTGTACAGACCGCGCTGATTGTAGAAAGCGGAGAGGTGCGCGAGGTGATGCATGCCGCCCTGCTTCTGGGATACGGGGCAAGTGCCTTCAATCCGTACATGGCATTTGCGGTATTGGACGAACTGGTGAAACGCAACGAAATCCAAATGAACTATGAAACCGCGGAAAAGAACTACATCAAGGCTATCTGCAAGGGATTGTATAAGGTGATGAGCAAGATGGGCATCAGTACCATCCGTTCGTACCGCGGCGCCAAGATATTCGAAGCCGTTGGGCTGAGTGAAGAATTGCTGAAGGCTTATTTCGGCACCGGAACGTCTTCGGTGGGAGGCATCCGGCTGGAAGAGATAGCCAAAGACTATATCACGTTCCACGACAACGGGTTCATGCCGGATGAAGTAGAGCCTTTATTGCCGCATATCGGACAGTTCTCTTACCGGAAAGACGGAGAGAAACATGCCTGGAACCCTGAAACCATCAGTGCCCTTCAGCTCGCCACACGCACGGGAAGCTATGCCAAGTTCAAGGAATACACCCGCAAGGCGGACGAGAAAGAGCATCCTATTTTCTTGCGCGACTTCTTCTCCTTCAAGCGCAACCCCATTCCGGTAGAAGAAGTGGAGCCGGTAGAGGATATAGTGAAACATTTCGTGACGGGAGCCATGTCGTTCGGCGCCATCAGCAAGGAAGCCCACGAGGCAATGACGCTTGCGATGAACAAGCTGGGCACACGGAGCAATACGGGCGAGGGAGGCGAGGATTCGGACCGCTTTCACGATACGTTCGACGGCATCTCGCTCTGTAGCAAGACCAAGCAGGTGGCATCGGGGCGTTTCGGAGTGACCGCCGAATACCTGGTGAATGCCGAAGAGATACAAATCAAGGTGGCACAGGGAGCCAAGCCCGGTGAAGGCGGACAGCTTCCGGGCTTCAAGGTGAACGAGGTCATCGCCCGTACGCGCCATTCCATTCCGGGCATCTCATTGATTTCACCTCCGCCCCATCACGATATCTACTCCATCGAGGATTTGGCTCAGCTCATCTTTGACTTGAAGAACGTGAATCCGAAAGCCCAAATCAGCGTGAAACTGGTGGCAGAGAGCGGTATCGGAACCATAGCCGCCGGCGTAGCGAAGGCGAAAGCCGACCTGATTGTGATTTCGGGAGCCGAAGGAGGCACAGGGGCTTCGCCCGCCTCATCAATGCGCTATGCGGGCATCCCGCCCGAAATAGGGTTGAGCGAGACTCAGCAGACACTGGTGCTGAACGGCTTGCGCGGACAGGTACGCCTGCAGACCGACGGACAACTGAAGACCGGACGGGATGTTATCAGCATGGCATTGCTGGGAGCCGAAGAGTTCGGTTTCGGTACGGCGGCACTGATTGTCTTGGGATGTGTGATGATGCGTAAGTGCCATGCCAACACGTGCCCCGTGGGCGTAGCTACCCAGAATCCGGAGTTACGCGACCATTTCCGCGGGAAATACGAATATGTAGTCAATTTCTTCCGCTTCCTGGCACAGGAGGTGCGCGAGTATCTTGCCGAAATGGGCTTCAAGCACCTCGATGACATTGTAGGACGTACCGACCTCATCGAAATCAAGCCCCGCCAAATGGGAAGCAAGGCAGCCCTGCTCGACTTCGGCCGCATCCTGCATCAGGTGAACAACGGGTCGGCACTGCACAATGTCACTACACAAAAGCACGATATAGATAATGTGAAAGACGTAGCGATGCTTGCTGCTGCCCGTGAGGCGTTGGAGAGCAAGAAAGAAGTATCGCTGGAATATGCCATTGCCAATACCGACCGTGCAGTAGGCACGATGCTCTCGGGAGCCGTAGCGTTGAAGTATGGTGAGGCAGGCTTGCCCGACCAGACCATCAATGTGAAGTTCAAAGGCTCGGCAGGACAGAGTTTCGGCGCTTTCCTGACCCACGGCATCAGCTTCAAGCTGGAAGGGGAAGCCAACGATTATTTGGGCAAGGGCTTGAGTGGAGGCCACATTTCAGTACAGCCTCCTGTACGGAGCAATTTCGATGCCGAGAAGAATACCATCGTGGGCAATACCCTGCTCTATGGTGCTACAAGCGGCGAAGTGTATATTAACGGACGTGCCGGAGAACGGTTTGCAGTGCGCAATTCGGGTGCCATAGCCGTAGTAGAAGGCGTGGGCGACCATTGTTGCGAATACATGACCGGCGGTCGGGTGGTCGTATTGGGAGAAACCGGACGTAACTTTGCCGCCGGTATGAGCGGAGGCGTGGCTTACGTGTGGGACAAGAACCATAACTTCGACTATTTCTGCAACATGGAAATGGTGGAACTTTCCTTGCTGGAAGACTCCACCGCCCGCAAGGAACTGCACGAACTGGTACGCCAGCATTACCTCTACACGGGGTCGCAATTGGCACGCACCATGCTCGACAACTGGAGCCGTTACGTAGACGAGTTCATTCAGGTGACGCCGATTGAATACAAGAAGGTGCTTGCCGAAGAGCAGATGCGCAAACTCCAGCAAAAGATTGCCGAAGTGCAAAGAGACTACTAAATATAAATTAAGAATGAAGAATTAAGAATGAAGAATGGGCAGATGTCACTCTTCATTCCTCGTTCCTGATTCTTCATTCCTCATTCTTAATTCTTCATTTAATATATTATGGGAAATCCTAAAGCATTCTTAACCATACCCCGTCAGGAAGCCGGCTACCGGCCGATACACGAACGGATTACTGACTTCAGTGAAGTAGAACAGACACTCAATACCAGCGACCGCAAATTGCAAGCCTCGCGCTGTATGGATTGCGGCGTACCCTTCTGCCATTGGGCATGCCCGCTGGGCAACCGTCCGCCCGAATTTCAGGACGCAATGTATAAAGGCAAGTGGGAAGAAGCCTTCCAGATACTGAGCCGCACCAATGACTTTCCGGAGTTTACCGGACGCATCTGCCCCGCCTTGTGCGAGAAGAGCTGCGTGCTGCAACTGAGTATTCATGCGCCGGTCACCATCCGCGAAGATGAAGCCGCCATCATCGAAGCGGCGTTCCGCGAAGGCTACATCAAGCCGAAACACTATCCGCGCAACGGGAAGAAAGTGGCGGTTATCGGATCGGGACCTGCCGGGCTTGCCGCCGCCAACCAGCTGAACAAGAAAGGATATGAAGTAACCGTATTCGAGAAGTTGGAATACATCGGCGGATTGCTACGCTTCGGCATCCCCAACTTCAAACTGGGAAAGAACATCATCGACCGGCGCATCAGGCTGATGGAAGCAGAAGGGGTGACGTTCAAGCCCAATACTGAAATCAACGTGCAGAAGCTGCCCGAAGGCTTCGATGCTTATTGCGTATGCACCGGCACGCCCCAGGCACGCGACCTCGCCATCCCCGGACGAGACCTGAAAGGCATCCACTTTGCAATGGAGATGCTGGCACAACAAAACCGGGTACTTGCCGGACAGACCTTCACGAAAGAAGAGCGCATCGATGCCCGAGGCAAACACGTGCTGGTGATAGGCGGAGGCGATACCGGAAGTGATTGCATCGGCACAAGCAACCGCCAAGGAGCAGCAAGCGTGACACAAATCGAGATTATGCCCAAGCCGCCCGTAGGAGATAATCCAGCCACGCCTTGGCCCCAATGGCCCGTAGTGCTGAAAACCAGCAGCAGCCACGAAGAAGGATGCACACGCCGCTGGAGTTTGTCGTCCACTAAATTCATCGGGAAGAACGGGCACGTGTGCGGTGTGGAAGTGGAAGAAGTGGAATGGGTGCCTGCGGAAGGCGGAGGACGCCCTGTAATGAAACCCACCGGCAAGAAAGAAGTCATCAAGGCAGACTTGGTATTGCTCGCCATGGGATTCCTGAAGCCGGAAGCTCCCCAGCTTCCCCCGAATGCTTTCCTGGCAGGGGATGCCGCTACCGGCGCCAGCCTCGTAGTGAAATGCATCGCCGGAGGACGGAAAGCCGCCGAAAGCATCGACCGTTTCCTTTCACCTAAAAATTAAGGATGCATTGAAACGCAGATTATTTTAATTTACGATTTGACAATTTACTATCTACTATTGGGCATTAAATCGTACTTCGTAAATCGAAAAATAGTAAATCAAAATAATCTGTGTTAATCTGCGAAAATCTGTGTTTCAACCTCAACCCCCAAAAACTCATAAACTTAAAAACTCACAAACTTATGTGTGGAATAGTCAGCATATTCAATATCAAGGAACAAACCAAACCGCTCCGCGACAAGGCACTTGCCATGGCAAAGAAAATACGTCACCGCGGACCCGACTGGAGCGGAATCTATTGCGGGCGGACCGCTATCCTTGCCCACGAGCGTTTGTCCATTGTCGACCCCCAAAGCGGAAAGCAACCCCTTTTCTCGCCCGACCATAAACAAATACTTGCCGTAAACGGCGAAATCTATAACCACCTGGACATCCGCAAGCGGTATGCGGGCAAGTACCAGTTCCAGACGGGAAGTGATTGCGAGGTGATTCTTGCCCTCTACCGCGACAAGGGCATCCATTTTCTGGAAGAACTGAACGGCATTTTCGCCTTCGCCCTCTACGACGAGGAGCAGGACACCTTCCTTATTGCCCGTGACCCCATCGGCGTCATCCCCCTTTACATCGGCTATGATGCCGACGGCAAGGTGTATTGTGCCAGCGAACTGAAGGCACTCGAAGGTTTTTGCGACCGCTACGAACCTTTCCTGCCCGGACACTATTACGATAGCAAGGAGGGAAAGATGACGCGCTGGTACACCCGCGACTGGATGTCGTACGATGCCGTAAAGGATAATCCGGCATCCGTGGAAGAACTGCGTGAGGCACTCGAAGCCGCCGTACGCCGCCAGCTGATGAGCGACGTGCCCTATGGCGTGCTGCTTTCGGGAGGGCTGGACAGCTCGGTCATTTCCGCCGTTGCCAAGAAATACGCTTCCCGCCGCGTGGAAAGCAACGGGAAACAGGAGGCATGGTGGCCTCAGCTGCACTCGTTCGCCGTGGGGCTGAAAGGTGCACCCGACCTGGCGAAGGCACGCGAGGTGGCAGACCACATCGGCACCGTGCACCACGAAATCAACTACACCATTCAGGAGGGGCTGGACGCCGTGCGCGATGTGATTTATTTCATCGAGACCTACGACGTAACCACCGTGCGCGCCTCTACGCCGATGTATCTTCTGGCACGCGTCATCAAGAGCATGGGCATCAAGATGGTGCTGAGCGGCGAAGGAGCCGATGAAGTGTTCGGCGGATACCTTTACTTCCACAAGGCACCCGATGCGCGTGCATTCCACGAAGAAACCCTCCGCAAGCTCTCCAAACTCTACCTTTACGATTGCCTGCGTGCCAACAAGTCGCTCGCGGCATGGGGCGTGGAAGGGCGCGTGCCTTTCCTCGACAAGGAGTTCCTCGACGTGGCGATGCGGCTCAACCCTGCCGCCAAGATGTGCCCCGGAAAGACCATCGAAAAGAAAATCGTGCGCGAGGCATTTCAGGATATGCTCCCGGAAGGAGTGGCATGGCGCCAGAAAGAGCAGTTCAGCGACGGGGTGGGCTACAGCTGGATAGATACGCTGAAAGCCGTCACTTCGCAAGCCGTGAGTGACGAACAGATGGCACATGCCGCCGAGCGTTTCCCCGTCAACACCCCGATGAACAAGGAAGAGTATTATTACCGCAGCATCTTCGAGGAATATTTCCCCAGCGAGAGTGCCGCCCGAAGCGTGCCCAGCGTGCCCAGCGTGGCTTGCTCCACCGCCGAGGCGCTTGCCTGGGACGAGGCTTTCAAGAACATGAACGAGCCGAGCGGACGCGCCGTAGCAGGGGTGCACGAGGAGGCATACGCCAAAGTTTCACAGGAGTTAAGAAGTTAAGGAGTTAAGAAGTTAAGGAGTTAAGTCAATACTTTTACTAATGCTTCCACCAACAAAACTATTGGCTTAACTCCTAACGGAGCGTAGCGGAGTGATAACTCCCTTTTAACTCCTGATTGGCATTATTAATTGTTAACTATTAATTATTAACTGATGAAGATAGAATTTACCAAAATGCAAGGGGCAGGCAACGACTACATCTACGTCAACACCCTGATATATCCCCTGCCGAATCCCGAAGAGCTGGCGGTGGCGTGGAGCCGCCCCCATACGGGCATCGGAAGCGACGGGCTGGTGCTGATAGGCTCGTCCGGCAAGGCGGATTTCAGCATGCGCATCTTCAACGCCGACGGTTCGGAAGCCAAGATGTGCGGCAACGCCAGCCGCTGCATCGGAAAGTATGTGTACGAGTACGGTCTGACCCGTAAGACCGAAGTGACTCTCGACACGCTTTCGGGCATCAAGACCCTCCGCCTGCATGTGGAGGACGGCAAGGTGGATGCCGTAACGGTGGATATGGGCATCCCGGCGGATATTCATCCCGTCGATTTGGGCGAGGGGTATCCTTATCGCGAAGGCATTGCCGTATCGATGGGCAACCCGCATCTGGTGATTTTCGTGGACGATATGGAGCAGGTGGATTTGCCTCGTGTGGGACCGGTGCTGGAACATCATCCGCTCTTCCCCGACCGTGTGAACGTCGAGTTCGCGCAGGTATTGGCTCCCGGCCGTGTCCGCATGCGTGTATGGGAACGCGGTTCGGGCATCACGATGGCATGCGGCACCGGAGCGTGCGCCACCGCCGTGGCATCGGCATACACCCACCGTTGCCCCGGAGAATCGGACATCATCATGGACGGGGGCACGCTCCGCATCCGCTGGGCAGGCGAAGGCACCCGCCTCTTCATGACCGGCCCCGCCGAGAAAGTATTCGACGGTGTGATAACCGTGTGAATCTGCTTCACCACAGATTACACAGATTTTTATTGAACACAGAACCACAGAAACACAGAAGAATTTATTTTAATAATCTGTGTAATCTGTGGTGAGAAAACTCAAAAACTCAATATGGCACTACTCAACGAACATTTCCTGAAACTGAAGGGGAGCTACCTCTTCTCCGATATAGCGAAAAAAGTAAAGGCTTATCAAGTAACCCATCCGGGTGAACCAATCATCCGCCTGGGCATCGGCGACGTGACCCGTCCCCTGCCGCAGGCATCCATCGAGGCAATGCACCGCGCCGTGGACGAAATGGCATCATCCGCGACCTTCCACGGCTACGGTCCCGAGCAGGGATACGATTTCCTCATCGAAACCATCATCAAGCACGACTTCGCGCCGCGCGGCATCCAGCTCAGCCCCTCCGAAGTATTCATCAGCGACGGGGCGAAGAGCGACACGGGCAATATCGGCGAACTCTTGCGTTGGGATAACAGTATGGGCATCACCGATCCGGTCTATCCTGCCTATATCGACAGCAACGTGATGTGCGGGCGTGCAGGTACGCTGGGCGAAGACGGACGCTGGAGCAACATTACTTACCTGCCCTGCACCGCCGAAAACAATTTCGTCCCTGCCATCCCCGACCACCGCATCGACCTGCTCTACCTGTGCTATCCCAATAACCCTACAGGCACCACGCTCACGCGCGACCAGCTGAAGCAATGGGTCGACTATGCGCTGGCTAACGATACGCTCATCATCTTCGATGCCGCCTACGAGGCTTACATCCACGATGACGATGTTCCCCATTCCATCTACGAGATACGCGGGGCGAAAAAAGTAGCCATCGAGATACGCAGCTTCTCGAAAACCGCCGGCTTTACGGGCGTGCGTTGCGGCTATACCGTGGTGCCCAAGGAAGTGACCGCCGCTACCCTCGATGACAAGCGCGTCCCGCTCAATCCCTTGTGGAACCGGCGCCAGTGCACCAAGTTCAACGGCACCAGCTACATCACCCAGCGTGGTGCCGAGGCGGTCTATTCGCCCGAAGGCAGGGCACAGGTGAAGGAAACCATCGCCTACTATATGGAAAACGCCCGTACGATGCGCGAAGGCCTGACCCGTGCCGGCTACCGGGTGTTCGGAGGCATAAACGCGCCTTATCTGTGGGTGCAGGCTCCCGAAGGAATGACCTCGTGGAAGTTCTTCGACGAGCTGCTTTACCGTGCCCACATCGTCAGCACGCCCGGCGTAGGCTTCGGCCCCAGCGGCGAAGGCTACCTGCGCCTCACCGCCTTCGGCAAGCGCGAGGATTGCGAGGAAGCCATCCGCCGTATCGGCAAGCTCTGATATTTCACCACAGAGGCACACAGAGTTTTTATTTATTGAATATCCGCAAACATCCCATGTAGGGGCGTATCGCATACGCCCTGAAGACATCCACGTGGGTTAGTTGACGTATTCGGGCGTATGCGATACGCTCCTACAAGGCAATTGGGTGAAATGCGGATATTCAAATTTTATTTTTTCTGTGTGCCTCTGTGCCTTTCATTACGCTGGATTACAAATCCAGCGTGACAAAATCTAGCATGACAAATTAAGAATAAACTTAGACCTGATATAAATTATCGGCATTAAGAAAGTTTTGTTATCTGCCTGATACCATAAAAAACATTTTCTTCTAATTTTGTGACATGAAATAACAAAAGACTACTCATTATGTTGCGAAAAATCAGACAAGTAATAGCTTTCCTATTCTTTTGCATCGTCACGCTTTTGTTCCTCGACTTTACAGGGACATTGCATGCATGGTTCGGATGGATGGCTAAGATTCAGTTCTTGCCGGCTGTATTGGCACTCAATGCCGGCGTTGTGCTCCTTCTTATAGTGCTTACTTTCGTATGCGGACGCATTTACTGTTCCGTTATCTGCCCGTTGGGAGTCTTTCAAGACATCGTGGCGCGGATAGGACGAGGGAAGAAAAAACTTCCTTATACGTATTCGAAAGCGAAAAACGTGTTGCGTTATAGCGTATTGGTCGTGTTCTTGGCGTTGATGGCAGGCGGACTCACTTCGATTGCCGCACTGGTTGCCCCTTATAGCGCCTACGGAAGAATCGCCAACAACCTGTTTGCTCCCGTTTACCAGTGGGGAAACAACCTGCTGGCCTATTTTGCAGAACGTGCCGACAGCTACGCTTTCTATGAAACCGAGGTGTGGCTGAAGAGCCTTCCGACATTCCTCATCGCCCTGCTTACCTTTATAATAATAGGTGTATTGGCGTGGCGGAACGGACGTACGTATTGCAACACCATCTGTCCTGTAGGGACCGTGTTGGGGGTTATCTCTAAATTTTCGTTGTTCCGAATCCTCTAAATTTTCGTTGTTCCGAATCGAAATCGATAAAGAGAAATGCAGGAAATGCAACTTGTGCGCACGCCGTTGCAAGGCGGCTTGCATTGATATTCCGAACGCAGCTGTAGACCATAGCCGGTGCGTGACTTGCTTCGACTGCCTGAAGCAATGCAAGCACGATGCCATCCACTATCGTTTTGCCTACGGAAAGAAAGAAGCCACTCCGTCACAACCTACTTCGCAACCCAAGGATAAGGGACGGCGTGAGGTACTGGCAGGGTCGTTGTTGCTCCTTGCCTCCGCAGCCAAGGCACAGGCTGTAAAGAAAGCCGAAATCGTCAAACTGGACGGCGGGCTTGCTGACATCATCGACAAGCAGGCACCGAAACGCCAGACTCCGATTACTCCTCCGGGTTCGCAAAGCGCACGCAATATGCAGCAACATTGCACTGCTTGCCAGCTTTGCGTATCGGTCTGCCCCAACGAAGTGCTCCGTCCTTCTTCTTCGCTTGACAAGTTCATGCAACCTACCGCATCGTACGAACGCGGTTATTGCCGCCCCGAATGCACGAAATGTTCGGAAGTCTGTCCGACGGGTGCCATTCACCTGATAGATAAAGCCGAAAAGTCTGCCATCCAGATAGGTCATGCCGTATGGGTGAAAGAACGCTGCATCCCGCTCACCGACGAACAGGCATGTGGAAACTGTGCACGCCATTGCCCCACAGGAGCTATTCTGATGATTCCTTCCGACCCGTCTGATCCCGAGTCGCTCAAGATTCCGGCGATAGACACCGAGAAATGCATCGGATGTGGAGCTTGTGAGAACCTGTGTCCGGCACGCCCGCTCAGCGCCATCTACGTAGAAGGCCACGAAGTTCACCGAATCATTTAAAACATGCACCACAGATTACACAGATTAAATCAATTATTTAAATCCGTGTAATCTGTGGTGAAAAATTACATCAATAAATTACACTGCTATTATGAACAAACAAGATAACCGCATGAACCGCAGGGATTTCCTGAAAATAGTAGGCATCAGCACCGCCGGTACCGCCGCAGCCCTGACGGGATGCTCCCCCAAAGAATCAGCCGAGACATCTGCACAAAATCCTGTGCCAACGGGCAAGATGACTTATCGCAACTTCCCGCCTTCAAAAGACCAAGTCTCCATTCTGGGCTACGGATGTATGCGCTGGCCTACGCTCCCCGCACCCGAGAAAGGCGGAAACGTCATCGACCAGGAAGAGGTGAACCGCCTGATAGACTACGCCATCGAACACGGAGTGAATTACTTCGATACGGCACCCGTATATGTGCAGGGCTGGTCGGAAACCTCGACAGGCATCGCCCTGAAACGACACCCGAGAGAAAAATACTTCATCGCCACCAAGATGTCGAACTTCGACCTTACGGACTTCAAGTCGAGCGTAGAAATGTACCACGACTCGATGAAGAAGCTCCAGACGGACTACATCGACTACTACCTGCTCCACTCGCTGGGCAACACCGGCAAGCGCAGCTTCCAGAACCGCTTCATCGACAACGGACTGCTGGACTATCTGGTAAAAGAACGTGAGGCAGGACGCATCCGTCACCTCGGCTGGTCATTTCACGGAAGCAAGGAAGAGTTCGACAAGATACTGGCATACCACGAGCAGGTGCACTGGGATTTCATCCAAATCCAGCTGAACTATTCCGACTGGAAGCACGCATCGGGCAGAAACGTCAACGCCGACTACCTGTATGCCGAAATCTCCAAGCGAAACATTCCGATGGTTATCATGGAACCCCTGCAGGGAGGACGCTTGTCGAAAGTGCCCGAACACATCGTAGCACGTCTGAAGACACGCAACCCCGAAAACAGCGTCGCTTCGTGGGCATTCCGCTTTGCCGGCACACCGCCCATGGTGCTCACCGTACTGAGCGGCATGACCTACATGGAGCATCTGCAAGACAACATCCGCACCTATTCGCCGCTGGTACCGCTCACCCAGGAGGAACAGCAATTCCTGCTCGATACCGCCGAGCTGATGCTCAAATACCCCACCATCCCATGCAACAACTGCCAATACTGCATGCCTTGCCCCTATGGCATCGACATTCCGGGGGTATTGCTCCACTACAACAAATGTGTAAACGAGGGCAATATGCCGCAAAGCAAGCTCGATCCCAATTATGCCCGTGCCCGCCGTGCTTTCCTGATAGGATACGACCGCAGCGTGCCGAAGTTGCGCCAGGCATCCCACTGCATCGGGTGTGAGCAATGCAATCCGCATTGCCCGCAATACATCGATATCCCACGCGAAATGCAACGCATCGACCAGTATGTGGAAAAATTGAAGCAGGAAACATTGTGAATCAGGAGTTAGAGGGAGTTAAGAAGTTAAGGAGTTAAGAAGTTAAGGAGTTAAGAAGTTAAGGAGTTAAGGAGTTAAGCCAATACCTTCACTCCTGCTTCCACCAACAAAACTATTGGCTTAACTCCTAACGAAGCGAAGCGGAGTGATAACTCCTTTTAGCTCCTTAACTCCTGATTGGCATAAATCGTAAATAGTAAATCGCAAAATCGTAAATTAAAAAGATGAACCAACTTATCTCCCTCCTCCATGCAGGAGGTTATTCGTGCGTCATTGCCAACCGTGGTGAGACGCGCACGTTTACGCAACGTGGCGTAGCCGATCTTTATACCTTATATAATAATGACCCTGCTTTTATGCAAGGTGCCACCATAGCCGACAAAGTCATCGGCAAGGGAGCCGCCGCCCTGATGATATTGGGCGGAATGACGGAAGTCTATGCCGATGTGTTAAGCACCCCCGCACGAAAGTTATTCGAACAATATGGAGTAAAAGTGTCTTGCGCACAGGAAGTGCCTCACATCATCAACCGCCAGCAGACCGGATATTGCCCATTGGAAACAGCATGCGGAGAAGAAACCGACCTGCAACGGCTTTACCAGATTATCACCGATTTCGTTATAACGCACAAATGAGAAACTGTTTTGAGAAGCTGTTTTGAATTTCTCCAAAAAGTTTCTTATACTACATGCGGTATAGATTTATGATTTTAATGAAACATAACTATTCACCACAGAGTGCCACAGAAGAATAGGTCAATAAACAATATACTAATGCGAAAATAAATTAGCACATTGCCCTATTATTCATTGACACATTAAATCTGTGTACCTGTGTCCTCCGTAGTGAGAAAGACAGCTACATTGCTTTCCAGAAGGAATTATAAGTATCAGCAGTTTCAATGCACTGAAACTGGAGTTTCAAGATATATAAACTATAGTTTCAATGCAAATAAACTATAGTTTCAGTATAATAAAACCAGACTGAAAACAGATTGCCTTTCCTAAGGCTTCCGGCTGATGCGCCTAATGAAGCTATATGCCTGTGCGGATCAACCGGACAGGAAAAAAGAAAAGCCACGGATTGCACCGGTCTGAATGGAGGTTCGATGGAATGGGAATCGGTGTAATCTGTGGCGGGGAAAGTTTTTTGACGCAATCGTGCCCCTAAAGAGAGAGTTATCCGATTTTACTGATTTTCTTCAGTTTTTCTTCGTCCACAATCTTGATTTTACGCCCGTCGATGATAATCAGTTTCTCGGCGGCAAAGTTCGACAGAGTACGGATAGCATTCGATGTCGTCATATTCGACAAATTGGCAAGGTCTTCACGCGAAAGATAAATACTCAGCGTACACTGGTCTTCCTCCAATCCGTACGTATCTTTCAGGAACAAGAGCGATTCGGCAAGGCGTCCACGGATATGCTTTTGCGTCAGGTTTACCGTACGCGCATCCGAAATACCCAGATCTTTCGACAGCTGACGGATGAAATACATCGCCAACTCCGCATTTTGGACCACCAAGTCTTCAATAACAGCCATCGGAATCAGGCACATCGTACAAGGTTCGAAAGCCGCCGCCGCCGTCACAAAGTTTTCATGCGCGAAATAGGCACGATAGGCAAAATATTCCTTGTTCTTCACAACCCGGATAATCTGGCTGCGCCCACCTACTCCGTCCTTATAAATTTTTACCTTGCCATTCAACAGACACATCATATATTGCGGAGTTTCGCCTTCGCAATAAATAACCTCATTTTTCTTGTATTTTTGAATTGTAAAGTTCTGCGCAAGATATTCACGTTGCGCCTCTGTAAGAGGTTGCCATAAATCGGGGATACTTTCGGCAATCTCGGCTTCTGTCAGTTCCTTCTTTACCATAGGTGCTATAAAACGATGTTGTGGAGCACAAAGGTAGTAAGAAAAAATGAAAATCTTTATTTCAAACCCTAAAAATTGCCTCCGTGACACGAGGATTTATTATATATTTGCCTTTAGAATGGCAAATATGAAAATTGTACAGGGTTTTATATGCTGGATTGTCCTGCTCTTACTGGCAATATGTCCGGCACGGGGAGAGATAGGCTCGTTTCAGAAATCTTTACCTCACAAGACTGATGTGCCCGATTCCATCCTGACACATATATTCAATGCCGCCAACTTCTATGCCTCTGAAGTGGAAGAATACAAGGCTGAATTATACTTGAAAGGCCTGCTGAAAATCCACAAACGAAACCGTATCATCAAGTACATCCCTTCGATGTTCCGTTTGGAGAAAGGAGTGAACACATACATCCACGAGTCCATCAGCAAGCTTCACTATACAGCTCCCAGTATCTACGACCGGAAGGTACAGTCGATATCGAGCACGTTTCCGGGAAGCGAAAGCCGTTTCTTCGATATAGCCGACTTCCTGAAGTTCAACCTCTATGCTCCTTCCATCATGGAAGACAAAGTACTTTCCCCACTCAGCAAGGAATCAAGCATCCATTACAATTACCTGCTCGACTCGGTCGCCTACCGCCGTAACGGAAAAATCTACAAGCTGCGTATCATCCCACGCTATCCCAGTACCCAGCTATTGGAAGGGTCGTGCTGGATTTCTTCCAATGACTGGACCATCCGCTACCTCGATTTTCAAGGGAAATATGACCTGATAACCTTCCACATCACCATGTATATGGGCGACACGCCAGAAACCAAGTACCTGCCACACATGATGAACCTCGATATCCGCTTCAAGTTCCTGCGCAACGATCTGGAAATGAATTGTACTGGCTGGCTCAATTACGAAGAGGTAAAATTTCATAAAAAGTCGGACCTGCCCGACAAATGGTTGACAAAAGACCAACAGCGATATAACCTGACCGACTCGTACACACTAACCTGCGACACCACCCAGCTCATGCACGACCGTGATTCTTTCGCACGTATCCGTCCGCTACCACTCAGCGATATGGAAGACAGCCTTTACCAAGCTTATAACGAACGCCGTAGAATAAGTCCGGAAGATACACTGAAAGCTCCTCCTACCAAACTCCGCAAAAACCTGGTACTTCTGGGGCAGATGGGCGATGCCTTGATAAGCAGCTATAACATTGACATCAACAAAATAGGAAATATCTCCTGTTCGCCGCTTATCAACCCGTTGTTAATCAGCTATAGCCACCGTAACGGAATCTCTTACCGGCAAGAATTCAAATACAACAAACTGTTTCATAACGGACGGCTGCTTCATCTGGTGCCGCAAATCGGCTATAACTTCACGAAAAAAGAATTTTATGCCAAACTTGACGGAGAATATGTCTACAATCCCCGAAAACACGGAGCCATTTCTGTAAGTGTAGGAAACGGTAACCGCATCTACAGCAGTATCGTGCTCGACCAGCTTCAGGCTCAGCCCGACAGTACATTCAGCTTTGACGGACTGGAACTGGATTACTTCAAGGATGTGTATCTCAACGTTTCGCACAACATCGAAATCATTAACGGGCTGACGTTATGGACCGGTGTATCGATGCATTGGCGTCATGCTGTCAACGGTACTCCCGAAGTGGCACAGCGGGTAAGGTTACGCTACAATAGCTTCGCCCCCCGGCTGCGCATCGAATGGACCCCATGCATGTACCATTATTATACCAACGGCAACCGCAAAGTAAATATAGGTTCACGCTATCCTACTTTCCTTATCGACTATGAACGGGGCATCAAAGTACTGAACAACTCTGGAGCCTACGAACGTTTCGAGTTCTCTGCCGAACAGAAAATCCGGATACGGGGTATGCATACCATTGCCTACCACGTAGGAGGAGGTTTTTTTACCAACCAGGATGACATGTATTTTGTAGATTATGTCAATTTTGCCAACCGCAACCTGCCACAAGGCTGGAACGATGATATCGGCGGCACCTTCCAGATGCTTGATTCACGCTGGTACAATGCCTCACGCCATTACATCCGGGGTAATATGACTTACGAAACACCGTTCTTGCTACTCTATCCGGTAGGCAGTCTGCTGTCCTTCATCCAGAAAGAACGGCTGTATGGGGGCATCCTCTTTATGCCACACCTTAACCCCTATATCGAATTAGGGTATGGCATAGGCACGCACATCTTCGATTTCGGCATTTTCATAGGCAATGAGCAAGGCAAATTCACTTCGGTAGGATGTAAATTCACTTTCGAACTATTCAACCGTTAATCATTCTAGTGCCTCTCCCTGCACATTCTGTGTGGTCTGTGTTCAAAATAAAGCTATTTCCTAAGAAAAGCATCCTTCCGGCAAAACCAGAAGCGGATATGGTGTGCCAGACTCCACCACGGGCGCAGCACATCGAAGATTGGTAAAAACACGCCGAACTTTTCGCCCAAATCCCACGCTGTATGATACCATATATGCATCACCGCCAGCAAACGGACCAGCCACAGCCCTGCAGCCATACCTGCCCATATCCATTGCCCGCTTACCAGGCCTACAGCAAAAGCAACGGCACATCCCAGGTGAAACAAGAAACATGTCCACGTTTCCAACGCATTCAGCAACGGTGCCACACCCTGGTAGAAACGTCCCGTCAATACGCTTCCCAACATCTCTTCCCTCCAGCTTTTCCGGGAAACAGGCAATGGCAGACGTACAATGCTTTCCTTTCCCCGTGCTACCCGTGTGTTATACCTGTCGGCAATGGCATTCACCAGCAAATCGTCTTCACCACGCTGCAACTGCAAATGACTGCTGAAGCCCTTGTGTTCCAGATAGGCACGCTTGCGATATGCCAGATTATGCCCAAGTCCCATATAAGGATGCCCGGTAAGTGCCATGCCGAGGTAACGCAGCGAACGGAAAAAAGCATCTGTCCTGACACGCAAGGCAAACATTCCTTTCCCGTACACATAGTTGCTGTAACCCAGCACGATATCGGTTTCGGGTGTCATCTCGCGGGCAAGGCTGCGCAGCCATTCCTTACTTTCGGGTCTGGCATAAGGACTGGTCACTACCACCCATTCGTAATGACTGGCACGTATACCCATCGCCACTCCCAGTTTCTTCCGGCTCACATAACGTGCCGTTTCTGGAATAAACGTATGATACAAATTCGGATATATGTTTGCCAGACGTTTCAATATCAGTTCGTCTTCACCAGCCGACAAATCGTTCACTACAATCACTTCAAATGCCGGATAGTCCTGTTCCAGAATAGCTGCCAGGCTATCGTGCAGCAGCTCGCCCGTATCTTTGGTCACGACAATCACCGAAAGCGGAGGATATTCTACGGGATCCGTTCCAGCATCTTTCCGGAAATGGCGGTGAATCCTGCTGTAAAAGCCGCACATCACACTCATTTGAACCACAAAGAATACGACACATATACCCGCCAACAGGGCAGCAATCGAAGTAAAGTCTATCGTCATCATATCATCTCTTCTAAATAACGGTGCAAAAATAGGGCAAATCTTCATTCGATAGCAACATACGCTGATTTTTTCACCACATAATCTATAAGAACGCAACCGTATTCAGAAACTGAATTCAGAAGCTGTTTTGAATTTCTCCAAAAAGTTTTTCTTGGCTTGATGTATCCTTTTTCGTGTGTGCTTTGGGCGATTTTTTGGTCCTTTCCGCTCCTGTTCTTCGTCAGATAGCCCGCTATCTTCCTCATCACAGAAGCGAAAATGCCTCAAAAACTCATCCCAAATCAGCGCACGATAAATTCAAAACAGCTTCTCAAAACCGTTTCTCAATTCTTAACCGGCAGACGTTTCCATAACCAGCGGGGAAGCAAACGCCAGGCTCCTACCAGCAGACGGTAACGCCAGTCGATGACTACCATACGCTGCTTGCGGTGAATAGCACGGACAATGCAACGTGCCACCTTACCGGGACGCATCAGGAACGGATAATGTTTTCCATCGTTCAGCAAATCTGTCTGGACAAACCCTGGACGGATATCGGTAAAACAGATACCTGTCCAGCCATGCATGCAGGCAAGCTGTTCAAGGGCGTCGATGTAGGTATTCTGATATCTTTTGGTTGCCGAATAAGCAGGAGCGATGCCCAGTCCCTTGGTGCCGGCAATGGAGCTGATTACAGCAATGTGCCCTTCGCCCCGGTTTCCGAAATAACGGAATGCCGCATCTACCATACGGGTGAACCCTACTACATTGGTCTGTACCGTATCAGTCTCGATATCGGCATCGAGGTTGTAATTCTGATGTCCGATACCGGAACAATGCAGATACAAGTCCATACCACCTAAATCAGTTATCAACGCCTCCAGTTCGATAGGGGCATTTTCTTTCCGGATGTCTATTACACGGTAATAAATGCGCGCAGGAGCCTTACGCTGAAATGCCTTCAACAACCCTTCACGACGTCCGGCTATGCCCAGTATCCAGCCTTCTTTCAGCAAAAGACAGGCGGTTTCATATCCGATGCCGGAGGTAGCTCCTACAATGACTGCACGTTTCTGATTCTGTAGATTCATAAAAGTCAAGAAGTTAAGTAGTTCGTACTTCATAGATAAAAGATTCTGATGCAGGAACACTTCCGGCATGCCGGTTATAATAAAAGTCTCCATTCAGGGGCATACGTTCATTAAGCATGGCAAATGCCGGAGAAAGGTGTGCACAGAACACATCGTAAGAATGACGGTTGGCACGTTCACCCGTATCATCCCGATAAAACACGGCATAATGGTTGAGCGGGTAATCCGCAATCAACCGGTTCAGGTATTCGGCCCAGCCGCGTGCCTTTCCGGGCGTAATGCGGTCGAACAGGTTCGACACATTGAAAACTATCAGTTCCGATACTTTTGCATGCATTTTCCAGAAAGCCGGAGGCACTTTCTCTGCCTGAGTATAGAAATTTGTCTGTACCAGACGGTAAGCATCCGAACGAAACATCAGACGCGCAATATCAAGCATTTCCTCTACCGGACACACCCCCAGATAGGCAAGGTCGATGTGCGGCAAACGTTTGCACACATCGGCAAATGCCAGTCCCGAAGCTCCACCCTCGTAGGCAAGGTCGCAAAAAACCACCCTTGCCGACACGTTGCGGACAGCAGGGAAAAGCCATCCTCCTACCAGTTCGTAGAAAGCGCGGGCCGCACAATAACTGCGCCGCATATAATAATAGGTATACAGTTGTACCAGCCGGTCAGGATACCCGGCAAACTGAAAATCGCAACGTCCGTAAGCTATCTGTTCACGTACCTGTGTATCATCGTTGACATTGACAGGTATCTTGGGAAACAAATCTGCGACTACTGCATCGAATGTTTGCCCAAAAGGCTGCGACAAGGGATAATTATCAGAACACAAGTCCCATCCCGATTTGAGGTCAGGCAATTCGAAATCACCTTGGCAAAACCGGTCGAGTGGCACGTGGATATAACCGTTATGCATACGGATATACTCCATCAGCTTGTAAAACGTAAGGCTGGCTCCCAATATTCGTGGGTTTCCGGTCAGGAAAAGTTGCTTACGGGCACGGGTGATTGCCACATTCAGCTTACGGTCGATTATCGCATCGCCTTCACGAAACGTATTGGCAGTCAAGAAGTTTAGCTGATTGAAATCGCGTACGGTAAACGAATAGATAATGACATCACGCTGGCTTCCCTGATAACGCTCTACCGTATCGATGGTTACTTTCTCCAGCTCAGGAATATCCAGGTGTGCCACTTCCCGCCGTATCATGGCTATCTGATTGCGATAAGGCACAATAACCCCCACAGTCTTGCCAGCATCAAAAGCCGTTCCCATAAACCGGTAGATGCGACAAAGCAAAGTAGCGACAATGCGTGCTTCGTAAAGATTACTCTTTTCGGAATGAGCCGTATCTGCCGGCGTATCGGATGCAATGAACACCATACGCCGGTACAACATCAGCCGGTCAAGGTTGTCTTCGGGTTCACGAAGGACGTAAGGCAACGCTTCTTGCTGATGCGGAAGCGGTACCGGTTCCAATTGTTCGCGGGAATAAAACGCATGGTCAGGAAACTCTGCAATTAAAGGATGCATCCGTCCTTGCTTGTGCAAAATACTGTAAAACTCTGGTTTGCACCCACGGTACAAGCGCTCGAACAAAGAATTACGGCAATCATTCAATCCGATTTCCAGCAGCAACGGGTCGGTCACCCGGGCTTCTTCCTCGCTTTGCAAAGCAATGGCAGGTAATTGCTTGTAATCGCCTATCAGGACAAACTTGCCAATGGCATTCCCGTCTTTGTGACGCGCAGAAAGAATGCCTATAAGGTCGGGCTCCAATATCTGCGAAGCCTCATCGATGATAGCAAGGGTGAAACGTTTTAACTGGAAGAGGTAAGGACGTCCGTTAATGGCGGTAGTAGTTCCCACGAAAATACGGGTGCGGAGTATCTTCCCACGGATATCTGCCAGTTTAGGACAATCGGCAAGGCTATTATTCAACAGATAAGGCACAAACCGTTTATCGCAGGCCAGTTCGTTCCCGATGCGGATAAAGGGATGCCGTCCGGCAATGCCCGAACTGGTCAGCATATTGCAGATTTCATCTACAGCACGATTGGTATAAGACAAAAGCAACAAAGAACACGCCGGGTCGGTCAATGCTTCTTCCACCATATAGCGCAGGGCACACGAAGTCTTGCCCGTTCCCGGTGGACCAACCAGCAGGAAATAATCATCGCATTGCTTTGCTTTCAAGACCAGTTCATCAAACCTTCCGTACGAACCGTTCAATGTACGTGAAGTATCCCGTCCGGGCACACGCCTGCCCAGCAATAAGTCCTTTCGGTCGGTAGAAGCGGAAAGGAAAGCATACAGTCCACGGATGGCATTGCCGGCAGAAGCATCCGAGAAATCGTGCTCAATGGCAAAAGTATCTGTATCCGTTCCGATGATGTCGGGATTCTGTTGTCCGTTACGTAACTGGACAAGTATCCTGTCGGGATAAATCTCTACCAGATTACCTTTCATCAGGATATGCCGGCGCACATCAGGTTGACCACGATAAGCATACAGCACGACTATATCTCCCGTACGGAAATTAGGAAGGAAATCATCTCCCTGCCGAGGTACACTCAATTCTATCCGATCGTATCCTTTACCTGGTGCACTCTGACGGCGGGAAAGAATCTTCAAGCCCAACAGGATGTTACCCGCCTCTATTTTCCCGGCAAGGGGCGTATGCCACAAACCGGCAAACCCTTGCGATGAACCGGTATTCCCTCCCGTCTTTCCCAACAATTGCTCCTTGGATACAAAAGTGAAAAAACGGCGGAAATAAGCCTGTTCCAACGGGTCTCCCTGCTTGAGGAGGTGAATCAGACTGCTCAATTCAGGTTCCTGATAACGGGTCCAAAGCTTGCCGTGGTCTTTCTTCTCATTCAGTACCTCCACATCCAGTTGGTCTATGATTGCAGCGATACCCCCGTTTGCCAATATTATTTCGTTTGCCACAATCTGATTGCGCAAACGGATACATTCGCGAAACAAGCTTTCCGAAAAGTGTTCCAGCATCAGCCCGTCCTGGTATTTCGAATACAACAGAAGAGTTTGCGTATCATCGGCACTCCTGCCGAAACCGTACATCAGTACCCCCTGATAAAGCATCATCTGCACATAATGGTCTTCTTTATGACGATGATTGTACTCATCCCGTTTGCCCGATTTCTGTTCGATAAGCACCTTCAGGTCCTTTTGCAACAGGTCGGCACGCCCTTGAAGGCCGAGACTTTCGCAAATGAAAGATGCTTCCAGCCAAGCCTCCCGCCGCTCGAACGCTTCCAGGTTATGCGGCAAAAGGTCGTGAACAAACGAACGTATGTTCATCATCTGTGTCTGTGCCAAGGAGTGGAAATCATTGGGAATCTCACACGTACAGAACTCCAATGCCGATGTAGCGAAGAATTTCTTCACCGTTTGGGCATAAGTGACAGGAATATCCTCCTGCTCGTTGATGTAATCATCGAGAAACTGTCCGGCAAGGTTTCCCAACAGGATATGGTATGTATTGGCTTTCGGCCTGATTTTGTTGATGAAATAATTGAGCGGATGATGCCCGTACTCACGGAAGCAAACGGCAAGTGAACTGATATCTATCAGGTAATCAGGGTGTACCACAATCAGTTTCGGAACATACTCGTGATGTTCGTCGATACGTACATCCAGCAGATTGAGCTGCATGTTTTCAGTCAGAAGCCCGGACAAATAAGCCATATCACCGTTATATCCGCCTTCCCTGTAATTGATGATGATAAACGGGTCTTCTCCGTTATCGGTAGCTGCATAAATACGTTCATCGGTCCAGCTGGAGACCACCGCACGCACATACGGTACATGCTTCAAAGAAGAGACGTGATACGGACGGTTCTGATGAGGAAGGTCTGCTATCAGTGATACCGGAATATCTTCACCGAACGCCACCGACACAAAACGGCAAAGTGCACGCAAATCGGAAAGATAGGTTTCTTTATCGGGAGAGAAGCCCTTGTGCATCGCTTCCTTAGCATTCCGGCGCATGGTCTGGACGGCATAACGGTCGGATGGTGTCATCCCCTTTTCCTTGCATACATAGTCCAGCCTGGAAAACAAGTTGGAAAACGAAAGGGTAATGCCTTGCGTCAACTCGTAACAAGCCTCCTCCAACACCTTGTAAAGGGCGGCGTATTTAGGCTTTATATTTTCGGGAGCAACTGGAGGTCTATGATGTATCTGTTCGATTCGCCGGTACAAATCAAACGCCTGAAGTTCGATGCGTTCTGCCATGTTCAGAGGGCTTCACCAGGAATATGCTGCACACAATATGCTTTCTCCAATGCCGGATACAGTGAACGGTAGGTCTCGGTAACATCCTGCATCAAGACTCGCGCAGGACTCGTCTCCATCCGGCTGTCATCATATCCGGGTAATAGTACAGAAGTCATACCCAATATAAATTCATAAGTACTTCCGTTGGTCAGTACGATATGTATCCGAGTCTGATCCGTATCCTCTGTCTGGGTAAAGATACCATGCAACATATTACTGGTCGAAGCCGAAGGATAGATGGTGACAATACCCGACGCAGCCTCCTTATCGGTATAGGTGAACACATATTTTCCACCTGCCTGCACCAACGGGGCGCTCTCAATATCACGTTGAATGGCAAGTGTCTGGCTTTGTGTAAGCTCTGCACCTCGCACCACACCTTCAATGCGGCTTATCGTATAGGTTGTTTCGGGATAAGCCACGGTAACCTGCAGGGTATACCGGTTCCATGCCCGGTCGGTAATGTTCAGTTCGGCACTGCCCAGTCCTACAGGTATCACGGTCAATACATTCCCATCATACCGATAGTCGATAACAGTGGTATCGGGATTGGTAATGACATACATCCCGTCACCACCCGAAATATGAAACGTAGCCCCTGCGCTGTACGGGCTGAGCGTCAGGACACTGTTGGTAAAATCCAAGTCTGCCTCTGATGAAAGCGACAAAAAAATAGCTCCATAATCATCGTCCTTACACGAAGCAAACGAAACAATTCCAGCCAGCAGGACGATGTATAATAAACTTCTTACAAGAGTCTTTTTCATATCTTCATTTCCTAATGTTATACAATGAGACAAAGATACGATTTTTATTTTTCCAAAATACTCCTCTGCAGGGGATAAAGGAGTTAAAAGGCGTTAACTCCTTTTTCATTCCTCGCTAATGGTATAGTCTCCAGCCTTTTCGGTAATTACCTGTTGCAAAGCATCCAATGGCAATGCTTTGCCATCAGCATAAGTAAGAGTAGCGACAGGAGGTTCCAGTGTCACCTGTGCTTCTACTCCTGCTATCGAATTCAACGCCTTTTCCACATACGTGCGGCAATGATTGCACATCATTCCCTCTACACGATATGTACGGCTTAAGGCATGCGAAACGACCTGCCCGGGAACAGGCTCCACAGATACAGCCTCTACCGGTTTTCCGATGCGCTTGCGGTGCAGGCGCAGGCTATTAGTCACTACACTAACACTACTCATAGCCATTGCCGCCCCAGCCAGCATGGGATTGAGCAGAAAACCATTTATCGGATAAAGGATACCGGCAGCAATGGGCACACCTATCAGGTTATAAATAAATGCCCAGAACAGGTTCTCGCGGATGGTACGGGTGGTGAAGACCGAAAGCCGGATGGCATCGCTTATCTTACCTAAGTCGGACGAAATCAAAGTCATCTTTGCCACATCCATTGCCAGATCGCTTCCTTGCCCCATCGCAATGCTGAGGTCGGCATGTGCCAGTGCCGAACTATCATTGATGCCATCGCCCACCATCGCCACGTGCCTGCCTTCTGCCTGAAGATGCCTGATAACCTCTGCCTTGTCTTGCGGAAGCATCTCTGCACGGAAATCATTGATACCTACCTGGCGGGCTATACTTTGCGCCGTCACCCGATTGTCACCGGTAAGCATCATTACCGATATGCCTTGGCGTTGCAGGTTTTCGACGGCAGCTTTCGAAGTGGGCTTGATACGGTCGGCTATGGCAAATACCCCCAACGCTACTTCGGCGTCGGCAAACCATACAACCGTTTTGGCTTCGGAAGCAAAGACATCCGCCTGTTTCTGTAATTCATCAGCAATACGGATATGATGTTCTGCCAGCAAGCGGGAATTACCCACATAATAAGCTTTGCCGTCCGATATACCTTTAATGCCCTGCCCTGTCACACTTTCCGCATGCTCGATAACAATGCGTGCTCCGGCATCGGCAAGACTTTCCGCATACTGTACAACCGCATTTGCCAACGGATGCTCGGAACACCTTTCTAATGCATAGAAAACGGCTTGCAGATATTTGTCCTGCGTATTCCATACGGCATCGGTTACGACGGTTTTCCCTTCGGTAATGGTACCGGTCTTGTCCAGCACAATCGTGTCTATCTTTTTCGCTACCTCCAGGCTCTCGGCATCTTTGATGAGAATGCCTTGTTCAGCCCCCTTGCCTATACCCACCATAATGGCGGTAGGAGTGGCGAGCCCCAATGCACAAGGACAAGCGATAATCAGCACCGTTACGGCAGACAGCAAACCGTGGGTAAAACCATTTGTCCCGCCCAATACCAGCCACAGAATAAACGTAAGCAGGGCTATCCCCATAATGGCAGGAACAAAAATACCAGCTATCTTATCAACCAGCTTCTGTACCGGTGCCTTGCTTCCCTGCGCCTCTTGCACGGCACGGATGATGTGTGCCAGCATCGTATCGGCTCCCACCTTTTCAGCACGGAAACGGAAACTTCCCTTTTGATTGATGGTTCCGGCATAGACATTGTCGGCTTCTTTTTTCCACACCGGCACGGGTTCGCCGCTTAGCATACTCTCGTCAACATACGAGTTTCCTTCGGTCACCTTTCCGTCTACAGCGATACGTTCGCCCGGTTTTACCACCAGCATATCCCCTGCCTTCACCTCATCAATACCAACCACCTGCATCGTCCCGTCGGCATGGACGAGGGTCACGGTACGGGGTTGCAAGCCCATCAGCTTCTTAATAGAGTTGGACGTCTGTCCCTTGGCACGTTCCTCCAGCATACGTCCCAGCAAGATAAAGGCAATAATCACGCTTGACGCCTCAAAATAGACGTGAGGCATCACGCCACGCTCTAACCAGAAATCAGGAAAGAACAGATTGAACAGGCTGAACAGGTAAGCGATGCCGGTGCTGTTTGCCACCAGCGTGTCCATATTGGCAGAACGATGTTTCAATTGCTTCCAGGCATTGATGTAGAACTCACTCCCCATCCAGAAAATTACGGGTGTGGAAAGAATCCACATAATCCAGTTGGCATAGGGCATATCCATGAAGAACATGCCGATAACAGCAACAGGCAAAGCCAGGGCTATGGCACACAAGGTACGGAAGCGCAAATGCTTGTAACGCTCGGTATGAGCATTTTCAGCCACTTCAACACTATTCTTTTCCGTATCAGTCACCAGGTCATAACCCGCATCTTGCACAGCTTTCTTCAACTGTCCGGGCGAACATTGCGTTTCATCATAAGTTATGGTGGCCGTAGCCGCTGCATAATTCACACTTGCTTCACATACGCCAGGCTGGCGGTTCAGGGTCTTGTCCACCCGTGCGGCACAAGCAGCGCAACTCATACCCAATACGGGAAACGTCTGTTTATGGATTGTAGATTGACTCATATCAATTCGCATTTTATAGTTTGGTTGCAAAGTTAACAAGCCTTTCGGATATACCTTTATATTATTATGGATATATTTTATAGTAAAACAAAATTGGTTTGCGAAAAATTCTTGACTGGAAATTCGGAGTCATGTACGACTTGACTCCGCAATAAAATCCGGCACAAGCAACTATTTGCTACAAACAGACAAAAAGCCCACAAAATCCGACATTTATCGGCAAAATACTTCTAAACTCATGCAATCTTATCTGTTTTTTTATTTACCTTTGTTCTTCATAACAAGTTTTTAAACATAAGGTGTATGAGCAAAGTAGTAATTAATTCGTACGAAGAATTTGAGAGATTGTTAGGCCAGCAAATCGGCGTGTCCGATTGGCTGGAAGTGACGCAAGAGCGTATCAACCAGTTTGCCGACGCTACGCTGGATCATCAATGGATTCATGTGGACGTGGAACGTGCGAAAACGGAAAGCCCTTTCAAAAGCACCATTGTACACGGTTATCTGACCCTTTCCCTGCTTCCGTATTTCTGGAATCAGATTATCGAAGTGAACAACCTGAAGATGATGGTAAACTATGGGATGGACAAGATGCGTTTCGGCCAGGCTGTATTGTCGGGGCAACGCATCCGCATGACGGCTGAACTCC
>ERZ779645.21-NODE-21-length-86578-cov-8.646267_pt1 | contig 86578 bp, 69 predicted proteins | sample MGYA00511103_ERZ779645 | MGnify/ENA primary metagenome ERZ779645 (study PRJEB29588, sample SAMEA2158521) | human gut metagenome | biome: human gut; feature: human-associated habitat; material: faeces | place: Denmark | collected 2008/2010 ...
TCAGGGCGGTTTAGGGACTTGCACCCTTTAGAGTATGTTCGTGCTGGACGAACTATAAGGGCTCCGTGTCGCGGGATAGCGATATCGGAGCCTTTTACGGCTTCAAGACATTTATTTTCAAGTGACGGGATAATGCTGTAAATTTGCAAAGGATATAGAATATTGAAGAGACAATGAAGAATGTCATAACATTGGAGGCAATTGACCCGATCGAGATATATGGGGCAGGGAACAAGATATTGGAAGAATTCTGTTCTTATTTTCCCGGACTGAAGGTGGCGGCGCGTGGAAATCAGATAATATTGGACGGCTCGCCGGCACAGATTGAGCAGTTCGGGAACAAGCTCGAAGAACTCATAGAGAGAAGAAAGCACAAGATGAACCTCACCAAATTCGATGTGGAGGACATCTTCGACGGCGAGACTTCTCCGGACAGTTTTACGCTGAACGGGGATGCGGTAATCGTGCACGGAACTGACGGCAAGCACATCAGAGCCAGAAACCAGAGACAGCAGGAGATGGTCAAATCCTATTTCCTCAATGACCTCACGTTCGCGGTGGGACCTGCCGGAACCGGAAAGACATATATAGCCATAGCATTGGCAGTCAGGGCATTGAAAAACAGGGAGATCAAGCGGATCATCCTCACCCGTCCTGCGGTGGAGGCCGGCGAGAGACTCGGATTCCTGCCCGGAGACCTGAAAGACAAGCTGGATCCGTACCTTCAGCCGCTTTACGATGCGCTCGGAGACATGATTCCGGTCAAGAAACTGCAGGAGTTCATGACTGACGGGACCATCCAGATAGCGCCATTGGCATACATGAGAGGCCGCACGCTGGACAAGGCCTGCGTAATCCTGGATGAGGCACAGAACACCAACCTCGGCCAGCTGAAAATGTTCCTTACCAGAATGGGCACAAATGCCAAATTCATTGTCACAGGCGACGCCAGCCAGGTGGACCTTCCGAAAAAGGAAGACTCCGGACTCCTCCGTGGCATTTCACTGCTGAAAGACCTCAACGGGGTCGGCACCATATTCTTCACCAATGAAGACATCGTGCGTCACCCGCTGGTCACCAAGATCGTCAAAGCATTCGACAATGCAAAAAATGAGGAATAGCGAAAAAATCACTACATTTGCAAGATGATGCGCAATTCCGCCGGCATGGCAGGATCTATGCAAATCTTGTGACATATATGAAACGAGTATTATCCGCAATATCCAAGATATGGTTTCCGGCATTGGTTGTCGGAATAGTTGCCGTACAGAGTTTCGCATCCGATTTTTCAAGAGCAATGGCTTCACGCGGGGCTGAGGCATCCCGTGACACCGTCATATACAGCAACAACATCTTCACCAAGTTCAGGTCTGAATATGAACGGGCCCGTGAGGACTCCATGTCATTCGAACTGACGTCCGGCGACTCGAACGAAGTCGTCATCACGGCAAGAGACACAATGAAAGTTCCTGATTCATTGCGCTTTACAGACCCATTCAGATACAAGTACTATGTCGCCATCAAGGACTCCCTCACGCACGTGATCGTCAGAGACTCCCTGAAAAATGCCGGCGACAGCATCGATTGGCCGAAACTGGACTCCCTGTACAAGATAGATTCCACGGAAACGGCGATACGCAAGTTCAATGAATGGTATGCTTCGCTCGACAAGGCAGCCCGCAAGAAATACGACTTCGAGCAGAAGATGAAGGCCCGCCAGGTGATGATAGACAGCATCCTGAACGCCAAGGACAGCCTGCTCGCCATAAGGGACAGTATCAGGGAGAACACGCCAAGAATCCTGGAGACGTTCGCGGTGCCTGATTCATTGTACTACAAGAGGATATTGACCTGGAACAAAGGAAGTTACTTCAATGACGTACACCTTCAGAAGCTGGACACGTCCTACAACTACAGGTTCAACGACTATCCGTTCTATCGCGAAGATGTAAACGTCTCATATCTCGGCATAGTCGGCTCTGCCACACAGTATTACGACTTTTTCAAGAGAAAGAGCGCGGAGGGCGTGACGTTCTACACTCCGTATGAATGTTACAGCTACAACCCGTACTCCCTTCCTTTCTACAATACCAAGACCCCATATACGGAACTTGCATACTGGGGAACATTGTTCGCAAATGAGGAGAGGGCAGAGAACAATCTGCACATAATGACGACGCAGAACATCCTGCCGTCATGGAACTTCACATTGGAATACGACAGGTTCGGTGCAAACGGCATGCTCGAAAACGAAAGGGTGGACAACAGGACATTTGCCGCTTCCACGAACTTTACAGGCAAGAAATACCTTGCCCACGCCGGCTACATCTACAACAAGATGGACAAGGGCGAGAACGGCGGAATCGTGGACAATTTCTGGATCAGGGACACCACGGTCGGCTCCAGGGAAATCGACGTGAGGCTGAAGGACGCCTCGACATTGATAAAGAAGAATACCGTATTCCTCGACCAGACATACAGGATTCCGTTCACCTTCATCCGCAAGCTGCAGGAAAAGAAGGTCCTCAAAAAGGAACAGATGTACAGGGACAGCGTGATGGCTACCGGAGACAGCACCGCCATCATCAGGATGGAGGAATTGCTTCAGGCCAAGGCGGACGAGCGTGCGGAGGCTTCGGCGAAAGACACGCTGGACACCAATCTCACGACCGCATTTATCGGACATTCGAGTGAATACTCCACATACCGCAAGATATACAAGGACAAAATCAGTGCTGATGACACGAACGCACGTGACCTGTACAACGGCAAGTTCTATCTGAATCCTTTGGAATCCGCTGACTCCCTGAGAGTCATGAAATTCGAGAACAAAGTGTTCATCAAGCTCCAGCCGTGGGCAGACGACGCCATCGTATCGTCCATCAATGCCGGTATCGGAGACAAGTTGCTGAACTACTATATGTTCACCCCCGACAGCTACCTCAAGAAGAAGGGTGGAAACGTGGTATGGAACTCAGCCTATCTGTACGGCGGCGTGAAAGGCCAGTTCAAGAACTATTTCCACTGGGACGCCGACGGTTTCTACACCTTCGCGGGAAAGGAAATCAATGACTTCGGAATCAATGCCAATATGGGATTCAACATCTACCCTTTCAGGCGCTACAAGAAGAGTCCGATGTCATTCAACATACATTTCGAGACGACGCTCGACGAGCCTGACTACTATCAGCAGCACTATTATTCGAACCATTACAAATGGGACAATGATTTCTCGAAGATTTCCGACACCAGGCTCACAGGCTCGTTCTCGATTCCGCATTGGAACTTTGACGTGTCAGCCGGCTGGTCTCTGTTGAAGAACCACGTATATTACGACGGCATGGCGATGGCAAGACAATGCACCGACGCCATCAGCGTATTGAAGATAGGGGTAACCAAGAACTTCAAGCTCAAGGGCCTGCACTTCGACAACAGGGCATTGTTCCAGATATCTTCGAACGAAGATGTCATTCCGCTTCCTATGGTCGCTATCAATGCGCGGTGGTACTGGCAGTTCAATGTCGTGAAGAAAGTGATGCAGATGCAGATAGGTGCCAATGTCACCTACACCACCAAGTGGTACGAGCCGGGATACAGCCCTGCGCTCGGCATGTTCTACAACCAGAAAGTCGAAAAATACGGCAACTGCCCTTATATAGATGCTTTCGTGAACATCCAGTGGAAGAGGGCCTGCATATTCGTCAAGGTGATCAATGTCAATATGGGCTGGCCTCTGGACAGCGCGGACTACTTCAGCGCACACGGCTACATAAGGCCACAGAGGGCATTCAAGATCGGCATCTACTGGCCATTCTATATACAGCCGTCCAAGAACAAGGCGGTCAGCGGAGGCAGTTCATTAGGCGGCGGCTCATCAAATTCAGAGGGCTCAGGCTCTTCTGGAGGGTTAGGAGGAGGACTCGGAGGATTCGGAGGCGGTTCAGGAAGAAGCGCCACACAAAATACATTTTAGGAACTGACCGTGAGGGACATTTCCTGAAAACAACAACACTGAAACTATGAAGATATCCAAGAAACTCAAGGTTGTTCTGAAATATCTCATTCCTACCGTCATAGTGATGGTGGGGGTTCCCCTGTTGCAAAGAACAACCAGCAGACGCGAGCCTTTCGAAAAGGACACGCTTCGCTGCGTGATAGGCATAAAGAATTCTCCGTCAATGAGATATGCGGTCGGATACAACTACGAAATGCTTCAGCTTTTCGCCTGGCAATTGGGCAAGAATACCGATATCATGCTCGGAGGTAAAGAGTACATCGACTCACTCAAGAACGGAGCCGTGGACATAGTGGTGATGCCGTTCGACGACTCGCTGATTTTCGACCAGAGCGTTTTCGCGTCAATCCCGCTTGCTGACAGCAGTTCATGGCTGGTGCACGGACGGCTACGCCCAGAACATTATGAAGTGAACCATTGGCTCTCGACATTCAACATCACTGACGAGCATAAGATCATCAAGGGACGGTTCTCACCGGGATACGAACCATACCGACGACTGAGAAAGGGATGGACCTACAGGACATTGAGCCCTTACGATGACCTCATCAGGAAATACTCGGCTGAACTCGGTTGGGACAGGACAATGCTGACCGCACTCATCTGGCAGGAGTCACAGTTCCACATCGAAGCCCAGTCGCGAAGAGGAGCCGTGGGCCTTATGCAGCTGATGCCGCGCACTGCCGACAGATTCCAGGCGGACAATCTCCTGGACCCGGAAGTCAGCATCAGGACCGCCGTCACCTATCTCAAGCACCTTCAGAACATGTTCCGGCCATATACTTCTGACAGGCAGGAACTTATGAAGTTTACACTTGCGGCATACAATGCAGGAGAAGGCAGGATAAAGGACTGTATGAACTATGCGGCATCAATAGGGGCGCCTCACAGCAGATGGGAAGACATAGTGGCCGTGATTCCGGACATGAGAGAAGACTCCATCCTGGAAGCGGACACTGTAAAGCTCGGAAAATTCCAGGGTTACGAAACCATAAACTATGTGAAAAAGCTCACTGACCTGAGCCGGACATTCGCAGCGATTTCCGGAACGAAATCCTCATTTGGCTCGGGAACTACTGGGCACGCACCGTCTTCGCCGGATCCACGCCCGACACGAAAAGACACGGCAGCAGCAGAAAAAGCATCATCGCCAGATAAGAAATGATGTCCGCCACCAGCACGAGGGCTGTGTCAATGTGGACAGGCACAAAGGACACGAAATAGTTTTCAGGATTAAGACTTATCAGATGAGTGGTGCCCTGCACAAGACAGAACAGCAGTGCCACGACATTTCCTATGACCATACCCCTGATGACTGCAGAGGATGCGACTTTAAGGAAAACGGCTGCGATGGAGCGGTCCGTCATCCCGACTGACTTGAGTGTTCCGATAGCGGAAATGTTGCGGAAAAGCATTATCAGGAGCGAAGAAATCATATTGACTCCCGCCACCAGGATCATCAGTATCAGGACGAAATACACATTGAAGTCGATCAGCTCTATCCAGGAGAAGATTTCAGGATACATGTTCAGGGCCGACGACGCTACCACGGTATCTTCATCTTCAGGCGTGTTGAAAAGCACTCTCGCCCCCACTTCCTGAGTCATTTCCCTCAGCAATACAGGATCACGGTACTTGTCTTCGAGTCTGATCTCAATCGCAGACACTTCGTCAGGACTCCAGCCGTTCAGTCTCTGCATATCCGAAAGACCGGTGATTATCAGCAGTTTGTCGTCACTGCCGAGCACATCTTCATATACCGACTTGATGTGAAACTTCCGTGCCTTGACCTTTTCACCAATGAAATATGCAGTAAGGTCGTCACCTGCATTGACACCCAAAATGGCTGAAAGCCTTTTCGGAATGCTGGCGGAAAGGCTGTCTCCCCCGTCCGGCACACCTTTGAAAAGGACGCCGTGGATATTTTCATCTGTCTTGACGATACCGGCCCTGTAAACTGCAGGGACAATGGAGGCCACGCCTTCGAGCGAGTCTATTGACGGGATATACGAGGCGTCTGAGCGGACCGGTGAAGATTCATTGACATAATTCAAATCCGGAGACGTCAGTCTGATATCTCCGGATATTGATGCGATTCCGCTGCGGAGTTCCTTCCGGAAACCGGAAGAGACTGCTACAGAAATAATTATGACGAAAGAGGCGATGGCCGTAGTAGCCACCGCGATCTTTCCTTGAAACTTAAGTTTCCGTGATATGAATCCGGAAGCGTTCACTACCAGATATGTACACGTTCGCTCTCAGGCCTGTACATAGGGTCGCCTTCCTTGATTCCGAATGCATCGAAGAATGTCTGGAAGTTGCGAAGCGAGACATTGACCCTGTTCTCTGCGAGAGAATGCACATCGAGTTTCGTAAGTCTCTCTTTCTCAGCGTCTCTGATGTTGGTCGCCCACACGATACCGTATGAAATGTAGAAACGCTGCTCAGGAGTGAAGCCGTCGATGAGGCCCGGGCGGTTTTTCTGAATCGCTTTCTCCATAGCGGAATATGCAATGCTGAGTCCGCCGTGGTCGCCGATGTTCTCGCCTACGGTAAGTCTGCCGTCTGCCTTCAGGCCAGGAAGAATCTCCACCTCGTCAAACTGGGAGACAAGCACATTTGCCTTCTCGTCGAATTTGGCTGCATCCTCTGCAGTCCACCAGTTCACTTTGTTTCCGTTCTTGTCGAAAAGACGTCCCTGGTCGTCGAAACCGTGAGACATTTCATGTCCGATAACCACGCCGATTGCACCATAGTTCACAGCGTCGTCAGCATCAGGATTGAAGAACGGCGGCTGAAGTATGGCAGCAGGGAAACAGATTTCATTGGAAGTCGGATCATAGTATGCATTGATGGTCTGAGGAGTCATTCCCCACTCTGACCTGTCGGTCGGCTTGCCGAGCTTGGCCATGTTGTCGGCAATGCTCCAGCAGCTTGCTGCCCTGAGGTTTTCGTAATATGACAATGCAGGGTCCACATTGAGTGTAGAGTAATCTTTCCACTTGTCAGGATAGCCAATCTTCACTGTAAACGCAGAGAGTTTCTCACGTGCCTTCACCTTTGTAGAATCGCTCATCCAGTCGAGATTGTCGATATGCTCGCCGAGAGCGTCCTGAAGGTTCTTCACGAGTGTGAGCATCTTCTTCTTGGATGACTCAGGGAAATATTTCTCCACATACATCTTGCCGACAGCCTCGCCAAGAATGCTGTTAGGAACTCTCATTGCCCTTTTCCATCTCGGTTTCTGCTGGGTGACACCTGTCATCTGCTTGCTGAAGAAGTCGAAGCTTGCATCATAGAAGTCATCGCTGACAGCACCGCAGGCATCCTGTATGAGCTGGCCTGCAAGGTAGTCTTTCAGGACATTGATGTCAGCCTCCGCGAAATATTTGGAGAAGGCTTCGAAGAATGAAGGCTCGCAGACCACGAGCTTGTCCTGGTCGGCAATGTTTCTTGCAGCGAAATATGAAGTGAAGTCAAATCCGTCGTATGCTTTTTCAAGAGCCGGAGTATTGGTAGGATTGTAGATCTTTTCCATATCCCTTTCCTGAACCCTGGTCCATGATGCTGTGGCGATCTGAGTCTCCACGTCGAGTGCATTGGCAGCAGCCTTTTCCGGCTCAGGAACTCCTGCAAGGCCGAATACACGGGTAAGGAAATTGAGATATCCATGTTTGATTTCAGCGCTGGCCGGATCGAGATAGTAATCTCTGTCACCGATTCCCAGGCCGGACTGCGTGAGATACAGAATCTGCATATCGCTGTTCATCAGGTCCGCCATAACGAATGCTCCGAAGAAAGGAGAAAGACCTTCATTGTGCATGTCGGCAACAAGTTTCACGAGGGAAGCCTTGTCATTGACAGCATAAACCTGGTCGAGATATTTCTGGACTGGGGCGAATCCTTCCGCATTGAGGCGGGCAGAATCCAGGCCCATCTTGTAGATATCGGAAATCTTCTGCTCGACTGTGCCCTTGGCCGTCTTCATTTCAGTCATTTCCTTGAAGAGCTCGTTCAGTCTGTTTTCGGTATTCTCATTGAGAATGTCGAATGAACCGAAGCGTGCGTATTCCGGCTTGAGAGGGTTGTTCTTCTGCCAGCCGCCCGTAGCGTACTGATAAAAATCCACTGCCGGAGAGCAGGTCGTATCCAAATCGGACAGATTGATGGCAGGAACTTTCTCACGGTTTCTGTCTGCACATCCCATAACCATTGCCGCAGAAGCCATAATCATTGTAAATCTGGTAATTCTGTTCATAATTTCAGAAATCAAGTAATTGTTAATAAAATTTTCAGCGCAGGTCAATGCCGATGGGGCCAATGCCGACGCCAATTTGCGAAGTTAGTAATTTTATCCGATATTTGCCCGCTACACTTTTATCCAAAAACAACGGAAATGAATAAAGAGAACATAAAGAACATCTTCGCAAGATACCTGACCGGCACGCTCGGCCTGGTACTCGTGGCAATAGGCGTCGCCTTGTCCATAAAGTCAGACCTCGGCACTGCGCCTATTTCATGCCCACCCTATGTAGTTTCAATGTGCGGCCACTTCGAACTCGGCGGACTCGCCATCGGTACCGTGGGCCAGTACACAATGCTTATGCACCTGATTTTCATCTTGTTGCAGATGGCATTGCTCCGCAGCAAATTCAGGCTCGAAAACCTCATGCAGATTCCGGCGGCCATCGTTTTCGGCCTGCTTACCGACCTGTCCATCGCCGCGTTCGGCTGGATCGAGGCAGGGACTTACGGCATGAAGATAATCCTCATGTGCCTGTCCATCGTGATTACGGCATTGGGCATCAGCCTGGAAGTGGAAGGCAAGGCCTGGATGCTCGCGGGCGAGATGACGGTAGCGGCGGTCGCCGATTCTTTCAATGTCAAATTCAGAAACGCCAAGATATTCTTCGACGTCTTCCTGGTAGTGATTGCAGCAGCCATCGCGTGGTTCTGCTTCGGCAGTATCCTGGGCAACGGTTCCGAAAACGTGATCCGCGAGGGAACCATCATGTCGGCCCTGCTCACAGGCGTATGTATGAAATTCACCGACAGACTCACAAAACGGATTCTGCCGGCGAAACTTTCAGCGAGACTGAAATAATTATTTCTTGATACTGAGGGCCTCCAGACGGGCCTTTGCAGATAACCTTTCGCTCTCTGAGTCAGAGTACTTCACGAGCAGCGGAAGGTATTTCTTTTCAAGTTTGGTATTGGACGTGTTGCGTGCAAGAAGTATCATATTCTTGATGGCAGTAATGTCGTCCTGCTTGATTTTCAGCACTTTATTGTAATACTTGGTAGCCTGTTTGTAGTCGTGCTTGACTACGAGCCAGTATGACCCGACATTGTCCAGATACAGGACATCTGACGGATGGTAAGACAGCATCGTCTCGGAAATTTCCTTGAACGCTTCATAGGAAACCGGCGTGGCGTACTTGAAAAACAGGAAGCAATACTCCTGGATGGCCGCGCTGAAAAGTTCCTCGTCCACCTTTTCGTATCCCGGATACACCCACTTCGGATGCTGGGTTTCATTGTAGATGATGAGCGACTTCAGGTTCGACAGCGCCATGTCCGGACTTTCCTTCTCATATCCTGTCAATGCAGCGACTTTCAGAAACCTCAAATCCAGCCTGTCAGGATTCAGCTGAATGGCTATTTCAATGGATTTCTGCGACATTCCGAACAGCTCGTCATCATAATTCGTCACCTGAAAATAATTCACAGGGTTGCCCAATGTGTCTTTCAATGTCAGCACAGGCTTTTCGCCGAGGAATTTTTCCTGCGGTTTGGCCACCACAGCGGAAGACTGCGACTTGGAAAAATAATATGTGAACTTTCCGAGCAGCATATCCGCATCATCCGGATAAGCGGCCTCCCACTTGTCAAGCAATGTCTCGATTCCCACTCCCGAAGGTCCGAGTTTGGATACGAGCAGCTGATAACGCTCATTGAACTCTTTCGATGAAGGCGTCTGTGCCATAGCCGTAGCTGCAGCAAGAACAGACACTGCCAATGTCAATAATTTTCGCATAACTTTCAAATATTCATACGGATACGCCGTCCCTGCGGATGCAGATTGTTGCAGCGGTTTCCGAGATTTTTAACAAAACCGAGCGGGTGCCCCAGATAAGTGACAAGTACAATGCCCTTTTCGACTCCCGTCAATGTCAATGAATCCTTGTGCAGGAAGGCAAGTGCCTGCTCCTTAGTCAGTTCCGCCTCCACAAACGCTCCCCTTTCCAATATCGACGACAGCGCAAGATCCGCATCCGGGACAATGTCTTTTCCTTTCAACTGCCCCACGGCAACTCCGCGCAGCAGCGGCCTGAGTCCTTCAAGAGATCTGACTTCAGAGTTCAGATGTTCCGGGACCGCGACTATCATGTCCCCTCTCAAGGTCAATGTTACAGGCACATTGAACCAGGTCTTTATTTTCTTCGCGGCATCGGCCGGCACAACTTGCTTCTTGTCAGCCTTCAGCACGGATGATACAGGTGACATGGCAGACGAGGTCTTCATCAGTGCCGAGCAATATTGCCCCTCACCTTCCACGAAGCCGGGAACAAGCGACACACCGTGCTCTGTCCGTATCAGCCCCTTATATTCAGATCCGACATTCACGACTTCCGCACCAAGTTCTTCGGCTGCCCATGCGACATTCCCGTCATTCTCATATCTATTGAATGTGCAGGTGGAATATATAAGGTATCCGTTTTCGGACAGGGCCGGCCACACATCAGCCAAAATCCTTCGCTGACGGGCTGAACACAACTCCACATTGGCCTCAGACCACTGGGCTAGCGCCTCTTCATCCTTCCTGAACATACCTTCACCCGAGCACGGCACATCAGCGACAATGATGTCAAACCATCCGCCAAGTGACGCGAAAGCTTTCGGGTCCACGGAGGTAACCACCACATCGGGGTCTCCCCAGATACCGGCATTGTCTGAAAGCACGGCGGCCCTCTGCTTCATTATCTCATTGGATACCAACAGATAGGAACCGATGCCTGACATTTTCAGGGACGACAGCATATCAGTGGTCTTGCCGCCCGGAGCCGCGCACAGGTCCAGAACCCTCAACGGTCTATCTTTCGGCAGGGCGTCTTCTTCCGACATCTTCTTCAGAACCTGCCGGAACACTTCGCCCACGAACATTGCCGAAGAATCCTGAACGTAATAGCATCCGCCATGCATCAGCGGGTCCAATGTGAACACCGGGCGCTCGCTGAGAAACCAGCCGTATCTGTTCCATAGAACAGGTTTCACCGGCATTGAAAAGAAATCCGAGACTGATTCAGGGGTAGGAGCATCGATTTTGGAAGGATTCATCCTCACAGACACCGAAGCCGGGAGCGACAATGCTTCCAGGGCAATCCCTGCATTGTCCTTCCCTATCGCCTCCTCCAGATAATCCGCGAATTTCCCTTTAGATTCCATTGGCTCTGACTACCTGCCGGCAAATTTTGAAGGGTCGAATCCTTCCGGGAACATGGACGGGTCAATGTCCTCCGGCATTTTTCCTTCAGACATGTCCGCAACGGTATCCACCATCTTGTCCACCACGGACTGGAGTTTGGAGCCGAGGACCATCTTCATCATGAAATTCAGGTCCGCAGTTATGTCGATATGGAAGTCGGTGCTGTCCGGATTACCGCCGTCAGCATCGAAATGGATATTCACATTGAACTGGAAAGGAGCGCCGTCATCCTTATATGTGATACGGGAATACGGGACGCGTTCAGCCACGCGGACACCGACATTGAACCCCTGCACAGTGGCGCGGAGCGAGTCGAAATCAGCCTCGACGTCTTTCCGCTTGTCTTCCGGAAGCATCGACACGAAGTTTCTCATGTCGGAGAACGGCATATAGAGCATATATGGTGCTCTGGCTACGATTCTATGTTTGCTTTTGATTTCCATGACACTTTGTTTTAGATACCTTGGTCCGACTATTTTCCCCACTCTGAAGGATTCTCTCTCCACTCGTGAAGAAGAGTCTTCGCGGCAGATGAAATATATCCTGTCTCACTGGCCACGTCCACCAACGCCGAATAGTTGGAAAGGGTGTCCAGCCGAACTTTGTCTTCCTCGAAACGCTGTGCCGCCAAATCAAATCCATAAGTGAATATGGCGACCATGCCGAGCACTTGGGCACCGGCATCGCGGAGAGCCTTGACGGCAGCCAGACTGCTCATTCCTGTAGAAATCAGGTCCTCAATGACGACAACTTTCTTTCCCGGAGCGAGTTCACCTTCTATCTGTGAACCTGTACCGTGGTCTTTCGGCTTCGGACGCACATAGACGAACGGTTTCTGCATCCTGTCGGCGGCCAGCACTCCATGGGCAATGGCTCCCGTAGCCACGCCAGCGACCACTTCAGCCTCCGGATACAGTTCCATGGCCTTGTCAGCAAGCCACTGTGCCACCTGAGCCCTGAGTTCCGGATGCGAAAGGATTCTGCGGTTGTCACAATATATAGGAGAATGCCAGCCTGAAGCCCATGTGAACGGTTCCTGCGGACGCAGAAGAACCGCCTTTATATCCATAAGGGCCTTGGCCAATTTCTTGTCAATAGAAGTTTCCATATTTGAAAAAATGTTTTGTTTCACAAAATTAGTAAAATTTTAACTATTACCACGACTGCTATGACGCGGTCAGGAACACCTCTTTGATGGAAGGATAGGTATTCTTGAGGAACGGCGGCAGGCTGGATTTGGCCACCCACGCGGCCTTGGTGATGTCCTCCTCGGTCTGGGGAGTGAGATCCAGAGGCTTCAGATAGTACATCCTGTACCACCAGGTATGCTTCAGATGCCAGATTCCGTTTCTTTTATAACAATGGTCTGTCACGCAGATGAGGTCGCCCAGGCTCAGGTCATCCACGCCGGTCTCCTCCTGAACCTCCCTCAGAGCTGTCACCTTTATATCCTCGCCCGCTTCCTGATGCCCTTTCGGCAAGTCCCAAAGCCCGTCCCGCTTGATAAGCAGGTAATCCCCTCTTCTGTTCTCGACCAGGCCGCCTGCCGCATTGACCTCGCGGAACTCTCCGCAGATCTTCTTGTAGCAATCCTCCGGCTCCGCCGACGGAATGTAGATTTTTTCCAATGTAGAGGAAAGTTCGAACATCTCCACAAGGGCCGAAATGTCCGAAGGCTGCTTGAAATGGAATTCCACCGCATTCGGGTCTGACAATGTCGCCTCTTCCGGCCTGCAGATTATGATTGTCCTTCTGTCAAAGTATATTTTATGCATAATATCTGAACTGTCTTACAAACTTACAAAAAAGATGATGTCATCTGAAACAAACTTGATTTTTTTTCGTATATAATCATAGTTTGACTTAATTAAAGAAGATGAAATTATCACAGTTTCAATTTCCCGTGTCGTTGAAGAATGACATTGCGCACGAGCCCACGGGAAAATGGCGCGACGAGTGCCGAATGATGGTTCTCCACAAAGACACTGGAGAGATAGAGCACAAGATATTCAAGGACATTACAGATTATTTCGGAAAGGGTGACACGTTCGTGCTCAACGATACAAAGGTTTTTCCCGCAAGACTTCTCGGCAAGAAAGAGAAAACTGAAGCCGACATCGAAGTGTTCCTGCTGAGGGAACTGAACAAGGAGCAGCGTCTGTGGGACGTTATCGTGGAACCTGCAAGAAAAATCAGGATAGGAAACAAACTGTACTTCGGAGACAACAGCCTTGTCGCAGAAGTCATTGACAATACCACTTCTCGCGGAAGGACTCTCCGCTTCCTTTACGACGGCAAGTACGAGGACTTCAAGCAGACATTGTTCTCATTGGGCGAGACTCCTGTCCCGAAATGGGTGAAGGAGAAGGCCACGCCTGAGGACAAGGTGAATTACCAGACAATATTCGCGGCTCACGAAGGCGCCGTGTCGGCTCCAGCAGCCGGCCTCCACTTCAGCCGAGAACTGTTCAATATGATGATTCTCAAGGATATAAACAAAGCCTTCATCACGGAGCACATGGGTATCGGCTACTTCCGCAAGGTGGATGTGGAAGACCTTTCCAAGCACAAGATGGATTCCGAGAGGCTGATCATCACTCCTGAGGCAGTCGAAATCATCAACAAGACCAAACGTGAAGGCCACAAGGTACTGGCTGTAGGCGTGACTGTGATGCGTGGACTCGAGACTTACGTCACCACAAATGACGAGGTGCAGCCTTATGACGGATGGACCAACAAGTTCATTTTCCCTCCGTACAGATTCGCGATACCTGATGCCATCGTTTCCAATTTCCATCTTCCGGGTTCGACAATGCTTATGGCAGTTGCAGCTTTCGGAGGATATGACCTGGTGAAGAAGGCATATGAGACCGCGCTTGAGGAAAAATACAAGTTCGGACCTTACGGTGACGCGCTGCTGATAATTTAAAAATCGTAAATCGGATTTAAAAATTGTAAATTCTGATTTAAAAATTATCTGCAAAATTTAAGAATCGTAAAAATTTGTGGCTTTCCCGATGTGGGAAGGCCACTTTTTTTGTCTGTTGTGCGCGGACATTCATAACTTTGGAGAAAACCGTATCACACTATGAAGTACGAAAAACCGGAAGAATTGGCACCATGGTGCGCATTGAACAGAATTTTCGGATTCTCTCCGAAGACAGGGGCTCTTTTGACAGAGCATTTTTCGGGAGCGGCTGGAGTTTTCCGCGCCTGCAGGGATGAACTGTCGGCATTGCTCGGAAAAAGCTCCGTCCATCTAAGTCAGATCAATGACAAGTTGCTGGGTGAGGCACTCAGGGAAATGGAAGACCTGCTTGGGAGAGGCTACAGGTTCATCTGCATTGACGACGACAGATACCCGGCTCTTCTGAAAGACTGCGAGGACCCGCCCATCGGATTATATCTCAAGAGTGACAGTTCTCCGGAAGAAGTATTCGGTTACGGCCCCGCAGTCGCCATAGTCGGCACCAGGGACATCAGCAGCTACGGAAAGGAAATATGCATCAGACTGGTCAAGGCATTGGCCCGTGCAGGGGTCAAGCCAATGATTGTCAGCGGATTGGCTATCGGCACAGATATAACGGCGCAGATTGCGGCATTGGAGGGCGGACTCCCGACATTGTCAGTTATGGCTACCGGTATCGAGGAAGTCTATCCTTTCCGGCACGGATGGGCAGCGGAAAGGATCTGCAAGGCTCCACATAGCGGACTGATTACGGATTACCCTCCGGGCACGGTTCCGAAAGCCATAAATTTCCTGAGACGGAACAGGATAATCGCCGGGATAAGCAGGATGACCATATTGATAGAGTCAAAATCGAAGGGCGGCGGACTCATGACGTGCAGGCTCGCAAATTCCTATAACCGGGAAGTTTATGCTGTCCCGGGAAGGCTGGACGATCCGTGCTCGGCAGGATGCAATTCTCTGATAAAGAGCCATATGGCTGAAATAGTCAATGACATTGACGAGTTCGTGGAGTCACTCGGGTTCGGGAGTGCGGGAAAGGGCAAAGCCAGTGACATCAAATCATTGGTCTATCAGAAATACCTGGAAAGCGAAGGCGGGGAAGAAGCGGAGAGAATGTCGGTAATCGCGGATATTGTCAGGCAGAACAGGGATATTCTTCCGGAGGAGTTATGCTCGTTCACGGACATTCCGTACAGCAAAATGGCTGAATACATAGGAAAGATGGTCTGCGACGGCATCATTGTCACGGATCTCCTGCAGAGGTGTTCCGTAAATCCGGAAATCCTGTGAACCGCTTTCCTTTTATCACGGCTTTTCCTATCTTTGCAGAGTTTGATGGTGAAGACAATGATGGTAAAATACATAGACACGCACGCACACATATATGATGAAGCCTTCGACGGGGAGGAGGAGCAAGTCATCGCACGGGCACTTGAAGCCGGCGTAGGACTGATTTTCCAGCCGGACGTGGACAGTTCCGAGAGACAGCGCATGTTCGATCTCGGGAAAAGGTTCCCTGATGTGCTCAAGAATATGGCAGGCCTCTATCCGGGCTCCGTAAAAGAAGACTGGGAAAGCGAAGTGGAGGCAGTGGAAAAGGCTGCATTAGCCCACGGAGTCATAGCAATCGGCGAAATCGGTCTGGATTACCATTACTCCAAGGACACTGCCCAAATCCAGAAACGCGCCCTGAAGGCACAGCTTGAACTCGCGTCCAAACTGAATCTGCCTGTCAATATTCATGAAAGAGATGCCACAGAGGACTTTTTCTCCGTATTGGAGGAATGCAAGGGGCTCAGGATACAAGGCAACATGCACGCTTTCAGCGGAAGCAAAGAAACATTCTTCCGGCTTCAGAAATATGGAGACTGGCTGGTGGGAATCGGCGGCGTGGTCACCTTCCGGAACGCAGGTGTCGCTGAATCCGTAAAGCATATACCTCTGGACCACATCCTGCTGGAGACAGATGCGCCGTACCTTACTCCGGTGCCTTACAGGGGCAAGAGAAACGAAAGTTCATATATTCCGCATATTGCAGAGAAAATCGCCGAACTGAAAGGCATAGGCATAGACGAGGTGGCGGAAACCACCACGGAAAATGCCTGCAGACTGTTCCACATAAGCTTGGACTGATTATGGAAAACAAACACGCAAATCACAGGAAGACGTCATTGCTGCTCATCTACACGGGCGGCACGATAGGAATGAAACAGGATGTCAATGACTTGACGCTCAAGCCGTTCGACTTCCGCCAGATACTTGACGAAGTACCTGAAATCGGCAAGTTCGCCGTAAAAATCGACAGTTTTTCCTTCGAACCGCCGATAGATTCATCCGATGTGGAACCTACCCTGTGGGTGAAACTGGCATCTCTTATAAAGGAAAGGTATGATGACTATGACGGCTTCATCGTGCTTCACGGCACCGACACCATGGCCTACTCGGCCTCAGCATTGAGCTTTATGCTGGACGGACTCACCAAGCCGGTCGTATTCACGGGAAGTCAGCTTCCGATCGGTGTTCCGAGAACAGACGGCAGGGAAAATCTGATTTCAGCCGTGGAAATCGCCTCCGCGAAGAACAGTTCCGGACACCCTGAAGTGCCGGAAGTATGCGTATGTTTCGCGTCAATGCTGATCAGGGGAAACCGTGCCACGAAGGTCAATTCCGAAGGGTTCCGGGCATTCCAGTCCCCAAATTTTCCACCTCTTGCGGAAGCCGGCATCAGCATCAGATACAACACTGAATATATCCGGAGGCCGAACGACTGGTATCAGAGCCTGACCATAAACACGAATCTGGACACACGGGTCTCAATATTGAAACTCCATCCGGGAATCACGCCTCAGGTAGTGAGGAACATCATCTGCGGAGAGGAGACAAGGGCAGTCATAATGGAAACCTACGGGTCCGGAAACGCTCCTTCCTGCAAATGGTTCCTCGATATTCTGGAGGAGGCCCAGCGGATGGACAAGATCATAGTCAATGTGACTCAATGCCTTGCGGGCAACGTCAACATGAACATCTATGCGAACGGAAAGCATCTCGAGGAACGTGGCGTCATAAACGGCAGCGACCTGACTACCGAAAGTGCGCTCGCAAAACTGTTCTACCTGATGGGAAAAAGTCATGACAATGAGTGGGTGAGGTCCATGATGGGCCACAATCTGAAAGGAGAAATATCCGAATAACTATTGCCAAATGAAAATAAATTGCTAAATTGCAACGGATTTCGGCAAGGTATATTGTGCCCCAATCAATTATGAAATTTTATAAACATTAATACTTAATTATTCAAACACACAAAAACAATTATGAAAAAGTTTTTCATGTTTTTGGCAGTAGCCGGCATTATGGCCGTATCTGCAAACTTCGCAGCTGCTCAGGAACAGGCAGCAGACGCAGCTGAGCCTGCTGCAACAGAGGCTGCAGCTCCAGCTAACGATCTGGCCGCTCTTACAGCCACCGCTTCTGAAGTTCCTCTTCATCAGCAGCTCAAGACAAAGTTCATCGAGGGTGGTCCTCTCTGGATGGCTCCTATCGCTCTCTGTCTTGTACTTGGTCTCGCTCTTTGCATTGAGAGAATTCTTTATTTGACATTCGCAAAGACAAACACCAAGAAACTCGTCGCTAAAGTTGAAGCAGCCCTTGCAGAAGGCGGTATCGAGGCAGCTAAAGATGTTTGCCGTGAGACCCGTGGTCCTGTTGCAAGCATTTTCTATCAGGGCCTTCTCCGTTATGAGGAGGGTGTAGATGTTGTCGAGAAGACCATCGTTTCTTATGGTTCAGTTCAGATGAGCCTCATGGAAGACGGCATGACTTGGATCTCTCTTTTCATCGCCCTCGCTCCATCTCTCGGATTCTTGGGAACAGTTGTCGGTATGATCCAGGCATTCGATGCTATCCAGGCAGCAGGTGACATTTCTCCTAACGTTGTCGCTGGAGGTATGAAGGTCGCCCTCATCACCACAGTGTTCGGTCTTATCGTAGCTATGATTCTTCAGGTGTTCTATAACTACATTCTCACCAGAATCGAATCACTCACAACTGATATGGAAGACTCTTCAATCTCTTTCGTTGACGTTCTCACAAAATTCGCTGCAAAGACTAAATAAGGATTTTCATAATGAAAAACATCAATAAAATATTCAAATGGCTGATGTGGCTGCTTTTTGCTGTCAGTGTCGGCATCCTCGTATGGGGCATGGTAAAGGGCTTCCCTACCAGCGCCGCACAGGGTGACAACGGTACAGTAAATGCACTTGTCTGCTGGTGCTACATTATCATCGGAATAGCTGCGGCTTTCGCAGTTGTCTTCGGAGTTGGTGTCGCAATAGCAAATGATCCTAAATCCATCATAAGGATCGGGATCGGTGTAGTCGTAGCAGCGGCTATCTGCGGAATCGCATACGCCCTTGCTCCAGCCAGCCCTGCTATCGGTCTGCTCGAGCAGCCAGGTGCAGGTACACTTAAGTTTACTGACACTGTTCTCTACATTGTAGCTTTCGCAGGTGCTCTGGCTGTCCTTGCCATCATCTTCGGCGAAATCATGGGTGCAGTACGTAATAAATAATTTGGGATATGGCTAAAAAGACTCCTGCTCTTAACACAAGCTCTACGGCAGACATCGCGTTCCTGCTTCTGTGCTACTTCCTCATGACTACTACTATGGGAACACAGACAGGTCTCCAGCGTCGTCTTCCGCCTATGCCGGATCCGAACCAGAAAGTTGAAGACCAGAAGGTGAACAAGAGAAACCTCATCACCGTGAAGATCAACTCTCAGGACAGGATTATGGCCGGCACTGAACCAATGGTAGTCAGCCAGCTCAAAGACAAGATCAAGATTTTCCTTACCAACCCGGCTAACGATCCGACTTTGCCGGAGAGAATACCTACCGATATCGAAGGATATGGCAGCTATCCTGTCTCCAAAGGCGTGATCTCACTTCAGAACGACCGTGGTACAAGTTACAGGGCATACATCGCAGTTCAGAACGAGCTCGTAAAAGCAGTCAATGAACTTCGTGATGAATTCTCTAAAGCGAACTACGGCAAACCTTTCCTGAACCTCACCGAGGACCAGCAGAGTATCGTAAAGAAGTGCATACCTCAGAACATTTCCGAGGCAGAGCCTAAGAACGTTGGTAAATAATTTGGAGGAATAGGAATATGTCAAAATTTCGTAAAGACGAGAAAAAAGAAACCCCGGGTATTACCTCAGGTTCACTTTCCGATATTGTGTTCATGCTCTTGTTCTTCTTCATGGTGACAACACAGCTCAGAAGCACTGAAGACAAGGTTATGGTAAAACTTCCTGAGGCTTCAGAAGTTGTCAAACTGGAAAGAAAAGATCTTGCATCATACATCAATGTAGGTCCTCCTACGAGGAACCTCCAGGCAAAGTATGGTACTGACGCACGTATCCAGCTGAACGACTCATTCAAGACAGTAACTGACATCCGTGACTTCATCGCTGCAGAGCGTGACGCCATGTCAGAGGCTGACCGTCAATTTATGAACACTGTTCTTAAAGTCGATCAGGACGTCAGAATGGGTATTGTAACAGACATCAAACAGGAACTCAGACGCTGCTCAGCCCTGAAGATTATGTATCAGGCACGCAGAACTGAATAAAAGTCCCTTTGATTATAACTTGAAAATTGAGCATCTCGAAATCGAGGTGCTCAATTTTTTGTTTATAGGGAGAGATTTGACTATATTTGCCCTAATATATTATTTCATAGAAATGGAAACAGTTTCAAGAACCAAAATCAAGGAGCTGCTCAAGATGCAGCCTGGACAGGATGTTCTTGCCAAAGGTTGGGTAAGGACCAAAAGAGGTAACAAACAAGTCAAGTTCATAGCACTTAATGACGGCTCCACGATTAATAATATACAGGTAGTAGCCGAAACAGAACATTTCAGCGAGGACCTTCTCAAGAAGATCACTACAGGAGCCAGCCTTGCAGTAAGAGGCAAGCTCGTGGAGTCCATCGGAAGCGGCCAACACGTGGAACTCAAGGCTGAAGCCATAGAAGTCTATGGTGAATGCGATCCGATGAGATATCCTCTTCAGAAAAAGGACACCTCACTCGAATATCTGAGAACAGTTGCTCACATGAGGCTGAGAACCAACACTTTCGGTGCCATTCTCAGAATCAGGAATGCCATGGCGTTTGCCATCCACTCGTTCTTCCAGAGCAAGGGATTCGTATATCTCCATACTCCGCTCATTACAGAGTCTGACGCAGAAGGTGCAGGCGACATGTTCCAGGTGACGACACTCGACCTCACCAAAGTTCCTATGCACAACGGCAAAGTGGACTTCAGCAAGGACTTCTTCGGCAAGAAGACAAGTCTTACCGTCAGCGGCCAGCTCGAAGGTGAACTCGGCGCAACTGCTGTAGGTGAAGTCTATACTTTCGGTCCTACTTTCAGGGCAGAGAACTCCAACACTCCGAGACATCTTGCAGAGTTCTGGATGATCGAGCCGGAAATGGCGTTCTACGACATGTATGAGACTATGGACCTCGAAGAGGAGTTCGTGAAATATCTCGTGCAGTATGCTCTGGACCACTGCATGGAAGACATCCAGTTCCTTAATGACAAATACGACGACACTCTTATTGAAAGGCTCAAGAGCGTTCTCGGAATCGAGTTCGTAAGACTCACCTACACAGAGGGTATCAAGATTCTTGAAGAAAGCGGCCAGCAGTTCGAGTATCCTGTAAAATGGGGCGTTGACCTGCAGAGCGAGCACGAGAGATATCTCGTCGAGAAGCATTTCAAGAAACCTGTGATTCTCACGGACTACCCTAAGGAAATCAAGGCGTTCTACATGAAGCAGAACGAGGACGGCAAGACTGTCCGCGGAACTGACGTTCTCTTCCCTAAGATCGGTGAAATCATCGGCGGTTCTGAGAGAGAGTCCTCGCTTGAGAAACTCGAAAAGCGCATTGACGAGCTCGGAATGAGCAGAAAGAACCTCGAGTGGTACATTGACACGAGAAGATTCGGAACTGTTCCTCACAGCGGTTTCGGTCTCGGATTCGAGAGGCTGCTGCTGTTCGTTACCGGCATGAGCAACATCAGAGACGTAATTCCATTCCCAAGAACTCCAAGAAACGCTGACTTTTAACAGATTGACCGATGCTCGTGATAGGTATTGCCGGAGGTTCCGGCTCAGGTAAGACAACAGTCGTAAACGCCATAACCGACAAGCTTAAAGAGCGTGTGGTGGTTATTCCTCAGGACTCGTACTACAAAGACTCAAGTTATCTTCCGCTGGAAGAGCGTCAGAAAATAAATTTCGACCATCCGGACGCCATTGACTTCAAACTGCTCTGCAAGCAGCTGAAGGAGCTTAAGGAAGGCAAGGCTATAGAGCAGCCGGTATATTCATATATAACCTGCTCGAGGTCCAAGACTGAGACCATAACAGTGGAGCCGGCCGATGTGATCATTATTGAGGGCATCCTGGTTTTCACCTGCAAGGAGCTCAGGGCGCAGATGGACATAAAGATTTTCGTGGACGCGGATGATGACGACAGGCTCATGAGGGTGATGGCGAGAGACATCATTGAACGCGGAAAGACGGTGGAAACGGTGATTGAGAGGTATTCCAAGACTGTGAAACCGATGTACTTGCAGTTCATTGAACCGAGCAAGCGCTATGCGGACATCATCATTCCGCAGGGCGGTCACAACAAGGTCGCAATCGACGTTATTTCAGCAACGATAGAAAAGTCGCTCCAACAGAAAAATGCTAACACGGGACGATAAGGCAGGACTTTATCTGACGGTGATTTTTCATCTGGTTATCCTGATAATCCTGCTGCTGACACAGATAGGGTTTTCCTTGAAAAGGGAAGACCTTTTTGTCATTGACTTTTCCCAGGACGAGAAGAAGGAACTGACAAAGGTCGAACGGAAGGAGGAAAAAACGCTTGATGAGGCTGTGGCTGAGAAAATCGAAAGGATGTTGGCAGGAGATGCCGGCATTGAATTCAAGAATACTACGACGTCGAGAAACAAGGGGGCATTGAAGGATGACAGAAATACTGATGCCGAGAAGCTTTATGCTGATGCGGCGCGTCTTGCCAAGGATCTGAAGAACGGTATCCAGCAGGATGATGAGGATGTGGTCGTGACTAAACCTGTGAAGGCCGAGAAGAAAGATGACGGTTCTTCCAGGAGTTACAGCGGTCCGTCGGTGCTTTCCTGGCATCTTGATGGAAGAAAGGCCAGCCATCTCCCGATCCCGGCTTACAGGTGCTACGGCGGTGGTATGGTGACTGTCGTGATAACTGTGAACACGTCCGGAAAGGTGATTGATGCCCGTGTCCTGGATGATGTTTCTTCTCAGGACAAATGTCTCAGGGATTTCGCAATACGTGCGGCGAGGATGTCCAGATTCTCGGCCTCCCCTACCGCCCCGTCCAAACAGACCGGCGATATCGTATATCAGTTCATCGCCCAGTAGGCGTGGATTCACGGGGATTTGACATCGACAGACAGTCAGCCGCGGCAGACTGCCTACTGTGCATAAGCCAAAAAGGCCGGGCATTTATAGCAGAATTACGGATTTCATAAAATCCCGGAGACGGAGTTGGTGAGGTATGGGAGGAGAGCGATGAAGAGCATTGATTTTTCATCGGAGAGGGAGGAGCGGAGGAGTTCAGGGCCTTGTAGATATGATTCTCGACTGTGCTGAGCGAGATGCCTAGTTTGGCGCTTATCTCCTTGTTGGACATGTCGTCCAGGTAGCTCATTATGAAGACCTCACGGCTTTTCGGCGGCAGGCTGTCTATCGCTGCGGTCAGAGTATCGCGAAGTTCATTGTCCATAAGTTTCACAATGATCGGATTCCTGTCCGGGTCACAGCCTTCCAAGCCGAGTTCTGTGATTTTCAGGTCGTTCCATGCACGGAATTCCTGTGAGAGTTTCTCGCTTCGGATATAATTCAGCGAACGGTTATAGACTGAGCGGAGGAGATATCTGCGGACTGCACAATCAGATTTGAGGCTTTCCCGGTTTTTCCAGAATGAGAACAGGACATCCTGGACCACGTCATCCGCCCATTTGTCATACAGAAATGCACGGGCATAAGACAGCAGCACAGGCAATTCTTCCCTGCACAATTCATCAAATGCCGCACGGTTTCCGTTGCGGATTTCAGTCAAGAGATTCTCTTTTTCCATTTCAGGAAAGTCGCCGAAGCTACGGACGGCAACTTCTCCGACAAAATTATACAATAATCACGACAGCAGAAAAAATAAATGAAAAACAGAGTAGGCGTTTTTTCGGAGAAGTTTGTCATATATACGGGGAGTCGGGAAAGACTCCTTAACCATATATTATGCAAAATATGACCGACAACGATTACTCAAGATTGATTTTCAAATACTTAGCCCACGAAATCAATGCGGAAGAGCAGGAAGCGCTGCTGTCTTGGCTTGAGCAGAGTCAGGAAAACAGGGAACTGTTCGCTTCCGTGTCAGCGATGATGTCCGCTTCCAGGAGGAAGATGGACAAGGCTGAATACGAGTCATTTATGGCCAGGCTTGATACAAGGATAGACGCTGACGAGGCCGAGGAGGGAAAGGGCGTCAGGGCCAATGTGGAAGACAGACGGAAAAAGACATTGACCTGGACGAAAAGGATCTCACTTTTCTCGGCGGCAGCTGCTGTCGCGGCATTTGCCTGCATCAGCATTGTCAATGACAGGAATGTTAAGGTGGCGGAACGCACCTTCACCGCCTGCACGAACACGGGCAAGGACATATCCGCGATAATGCTGGAGGACAGCAGCAAGGTGTGGCTTGGAAGAAATTCCAGGATAGAGTACAATGTTTCTGAGAAGGGACAGGAACGCACTGTGAATCTGGATGGAGAGGCATATTTCGATGTGCACCATGACACGGCAAGGGCATTTGTGGTGAATACAGGAAACCTGGCCATCCGCGTTTTGGGAACGGCATTCTGCGTAAATGCTGACAAGGAGACCGGAAAAGTTTCGGTGATTCTGGAACGCGGTTCTGTCAGACTTCAGACTCCGGAGGGGGTAAGTCTGGTAAGACTGTCTCCGGACCAGAAAGCCGAGTATGACAATGCTTCCGGCGACATCTCAGTGGAGAGTATCAACGCAACTCCTTATGTAATACAGCATTACAACAAGATAACATTGTCAGGAGCGACTATCGGGGACATCGCCGCACATATAAACAGCATGTACGGCGTGAACATGAGCGTACCTGCGGACTCGGATACCACCAGGAGATACAATCTCAATTACAAGCGTACCGATTCACTACAGTCCGTATTGGAAATCGTATCGGAACTTACGGGAACTTCCCTGAGAGACGCACAGAAATCACTTCAGTAAAGTAGAAAAAACAAGTAACGTTAACACTAACACTATATGAGACATTCAATCTATCGAAAACTCGGTGTTTTCGCCATTGCTGTTTCTCTGCTTACCGGATTATTCCAGAAAGCGGAAGCGCAGCAGGCCAATACCGGCAATTATGATTTGAGTCTTTCCGTAAAGTCTGCCACAGTCAAGACATTCACTGAGGCGTTTACGCAGAAGACGGGCGTTTTGTTCTCCTATGAGGCTGGACTTGCACAGAAGCCGATGGGAGACATAAACATTGATGTAAAAGGCGCTTCGCTCACCTCCATCCTGGATGACGTGTTCGGGAAGCAGGTGACCGGCTTCAAGTACAAACTTATGAGCAGCACCGTGGTAATCACCGCTGACCGCCAGCAGGTCTCCAAGACCGGGAACATCACGGTTTCCGGAAAAGTGACCGACAGGTCAGGCGAGCCGCTCATCGGAGCCGGTGTACTGGTCAAAGGCACATCAAAAGGCGTAACTACCGACCTCAACGGAAATTACACGCTTGAGACGACACCGGACGCCGTGCTTGTCTATTCCTTCATCGGCTACAAGGACCAGGAAGAAAAAGTCCTCAACAGGTCACAGATCAATGTGAGCATATCAGAGGATGCCAACATCCTGGATGACGTGGTTGTGGTAGGTTACGGCACACAGTCGAGGAAATCACTTACCACATCCATTTCCAAGGTGGACGGCAACAAGCTCTATGCTGCTCCGGTTTCCAATATCGGAGACGCTCTCAAGGGCAAGGTGACCGGTCTCCGTGTCGCCACCAACAACACCATCGCCGGAAACGCTCCGAGATTCCTCATCCGAGGCGGATCTTCCATTTCATTGAGCAATGACCCGGTAGTCATCGTAGATGGCGTGACAAGAGACATGGACGACCTCAACCCTAACGATATCGAGTCTATCGAAGTCCTGAAAGATGCCGCTTCTGCAGGTATCTACGGAGCCCGCGCATCCAACGGTGTGATTCTCGTGACCACCAAGAAAGGCAACAGCTAGGAAAGACCGCGCATCACTTTCGACGCACAGGTCGGCTGGTCATCGCCGTCCCGCAAATGGGATCTGATGAATGCCAGGGAGTTCCTTTCATTTGTCCGTCCCGCCATCGCACAGGGGCCTAACGGCTCAGTAATCCTCAACGGTGCCAATGCCGCAGGAACCGGAAACAAGGACACGGACATCTTCACGACCAGATACCTTGACAAGAATGAACTCGTGAAAGACGGCTGGCAGTGGATGTATGACCCGGTGGACCCTACCAAGGTACTGACTTTCACTGATACCGACTGGCAGAGCAAATGGTTCTCCAATGCTCTGTGGCACAAGGAGTATATCGGCGTGAACGGCGGAAGCAAGAACGTGAAATACGCAGCCTCCGTCAGCTACCTTCAGGACGACGGCATGGTGGCGATGAGCGGATACAAACTGTTCACGATGCACGGCAACACCTCGTTCAACATCACCAAGGGGCTGGTCGCTTCCACCACATTCGACTTCTCCAGGTCCATCAAGAACCCTCTTACCGGCAACTATTTCAATGCCATAGGACGTGGACTTATGATGAGCCCTACCAACAGGGAGTTCTATGATGACGGCAGATGGGCTACCGGCGGTACCAACAAGAACCAGCAGTCGGCTTCGTTCTACGAGGCATTCTACGACAGGGAGATGGCCCAGAACCGTTTCGGAGGCAATTTCAAACTGGAGTGGACCATCATTGACGGTCTCAAGACTACCGCGCAGTACGCCATCTTCGATGACAACTACCGCGGAAGCTACTATGCAAAAGGACAGGTCGGAGAAACACCTAACTATATCTCTACTACAAGATCTACTACAGAAACTCGTACACAGACCACAAAAGATTCGTTCACGGCATACCTGAACTATAAAAAGACTTTTGGCGGCAAGCACAAACTCGATGCTACCGCAGGTTATGACTATATGAAATGGAGATACTGGTATGTTACAGCAGGCGCCACAGGTTCCGTTTCCGACAAAGTTCCTATCATCGATTCAGGAACAAATTTCACTGCATCAAACAAAGACCAGACTCAGGCCCTGATTTCATATTTCGGCAGAGTAAACTACAACTACGACGACAGGTACATCGTTTCCGCAACGCTCAGAGCCGACGGTTCATCCAAATTCGCGGAAGGCAACAGATGGGGATATTTCCCTGCAGCGTCCGCAGCCTGGGTGATTTCAGAAGAGCCGTTCTGGAACGCTGAGAAGAGCAAGATGAACACCTTCAAGTTCCGCGCATCATACGGTCAGACCGGAAACAACGGAATCGGGCTCTACGACACCTACGGAGCATTCGCTACCAGCATGTACGCAGGCCAGTCCACGCTTCTGCCTTCCGCAATGCAGAATTCCGGCATGAAATGGGAGACCACCACGCAGCTCGACCTCGGTTTCGACCTCGGCTTCTTCAATGACCGCCTCCGCATTGTCATGGACTACTACAACAAGACTACCGACAACATGCTCTTCAGCATCACCCTGCCGGATACCGGTTCATTAGGTTCGGTGAAGGCCAATGTCGGAAGCGCAAGATTCTATGGTGCTGAAATCGAAATCAGTTCCGTGAACATCCGCAAGAAGAATTTCGAGTGGAGTACTGACTTCACCTATTCATTCAACAAGAACAAGGTGCTGTCGCTCCCTGATGAGTACAAATACACTGACATCAACGGCAAGGACGCATGGAGAATCGGCGGCTACACCATGAGCGAGAGCGGCGAACGTTTCGGCGGAACTGCTGTAGGAGAGTCTCTCGGAAGAATCTGGGGCTACAAGATTTCACGCATTCTCCAGACAGATGCTGAGGCTGCAGGTGCACTTTATGACACACAGTCGCATGGATACCGCCGCTCTGACGGCAAGTCCATAACCGGAAGAAAAGACGCCGGCGACTACGAGTGGTGCAACCGTCCGGGGTCCAAAAAGACCGCTGACGGACGCGAGCAGATCGACGCCGAGGACATGTACGAACTCGGAAACATCATGCCGCACTCCACAGGAGGTCTCAACAACACATTCAGATACAAGAACCTGACACTCTCCGTTTACGTGGACTATGCGCTCGGACATTCCATCTACAACTACATGAAGTCACGCTTCGTGCAGAACACACTCGGAAACAGCAACTCCAATGTGGACAAGATGGTCTATGACTGCTGGCGCTATCCGGGAGACAAGAACGCTAAATACGCACGTTTCTTCCCGAACGACGCCGACTACGGAAACAGGAACTTCTCAAGAGCTTCCGATTTCAATGTCGAAAAAGCCGACTATCTCTGTCTCAGAGACGTATCTCTCTACTACGACCTGCCGGAGAAATGGCTGAAGAACATCTGGGTGAAGAAACTCACAATCGGTGTGACGGGCAACACGCTCTGCTACTGGACAGGTGTCAGCGGCTCCATCAGCCCTGAAACCGGTATGGGCACAGATTCTTCCGACTCAATGTACTCTGCCGTATCTACCGGAGCCAGCGCAAACTCAAGCATCGCGCCTGCCGCACGCAAGATTCTGTTCAATGTCAAAATAACATTCTAAGTATGAAACATATCAACATATACAAGATATTTCTTCTGACAGCTTTCGCAGCAGTATCCTGCAACGGAGATCTGGACATTGTCCAGGACAACAAGCTGTCCGCAAGCAATATGTGGAAGAATTCCACCGATGTCATCCAGTCCACCCACGGCATATATGAAAGGATGAGAGCGAATTTCGTCCAGGATGAAATCAATGTCTTCTACTGGGGAGAGGCCCGCGTAGGAGATTTCATGTGGGGACCTAGCCTCGAGTCCAGGGTACAGAACAACAATATGATATCCGTGCGCACCAGCACGATGAGTTCGTCCACCTCTTCAGCCGGCTGGTCAAAACTCTACACGACCATCGACCAGGCCAATGCCGTCCTCAAATACGCTCCGAAAGTGGAAATGACTGACAGTGAACGCGCTTTCGCAATCGGTCAGGCTGCATTCGCACGCGCATACTGCTATTTCTGGGCTGTAAGGCTCTGGGGAGACGTTCCGCTCAACCTCGTACCGATAGAGTCCACGACCCAGCCAGAGACCTATCCTGAAAGAGCGCCTAAGGCCAACGTCTATGAGCAGATCGGCAAGGACATCGAGACGGCACTGGCAAGCGGCCCTGCTGTCGGAACCAACAAGTATTTCGCTACAGCCGACGCCGTGAACATGCTCAAGGCCGAATATGCCCTCTGGATGTATTCCACTCAAGAAGGCGGGGATTCATATCTGAACCTCGCACAGGAGGCGCTGGACGCCATCGGAATTTCATCGGCCAATCTTCTGGACAACTATTCCGACATTTTCAGCCGCACCAACAAGGTAAACAAGGAAGTCGTATTCGCCCTGCGCAATGACCAGCAGGAAAACCTGAAGGGAGGATATTACATCTACTTCTACCATCCGGGCAACCTTATCAGTTCCAAATACCAGAACGCTCCGGTTCCGATTTCATCCACCCAGTGGTGGAGCTACTCCCAGCAGTTCATTGACATACTCGAAAAGAGCAAGAATGACAATGGGGACAGAAGAGTGGACTGCAATCTCGGAATAGGCGAATACGGTGCTTCAGGACAGACCATCTCATGGCCGAACAAATTCCTTGGTGACATGAGCAAACAGCCTGTAGTTCTCGACTGCGACCTGCTGTACTACAGATATGCTCTCGCGGTAATGATGGACGCAGAGCTGAAATACTACAAGAAGGACTATGCCGGTGCTCTCAAGTCGCTCAACCTGATCGCCAAAAGGGCCTATGGCAAGGACAACTTCTATACTGAAGCGAACAGGGACGCTGTCCTCTCGGCTCTTGTCAATGAATATTTCCTCGAGTTCCCTGCAGAAGGTGTAATCTGGTGGGCACTCATCAGATTGGACAAGATCTGGGACTACAATCCTGAACTGAAGGCAATGCAGCAGACCAACAAGAACATCCTGCTCTGGCCTATCACTGCTTCAGCACGCAACAAGAACCACAAACTGACCCAGACTGAGGGCTGGAATTAACCATAAAACACTAAGCATCATGAAAATGAAAAAATTGGGACTGCTTGCACTCATTCCGGTAATTTTCGCCGGATGCGAGACTGAAGTGGACCCGTCAGATATAAATTCAGGAACCAGAATCACCCTTTCCAAGTCTCCTGTCACATTCAACTCGGACGGCAAGACCAATAAAGGTGAGGATAGTTTCACCGCTGTCGTCACAGTTTTCCAGGGCAGCAAGGTCAATGACCTGGCCTGGGACTGCAAATTCGAGAATTCCGTCGCCTATGCAGAGGTGGCAAAGACAGACATACAGACCGAGTTCATCGGCACATATGAAGGAGATTCGAGGACTGTCAATGAAAAAGGCATTGAACTGAAGGTCAAGGCCAATCCTGAGTACAAGCGTTCCTTCACTCTCGTCATTATAGCATCGGACGGCACTGAGCAGAAATTCGATTTCACTCAGCTTGGAGACAAAGCAGACGCTGAGGTCTCATCTGAGGTGAAGGATATCGAGTTCGTGGCAGCAGGCGGAGAGCAGGAAATAAAATACACGACCAACATGGGCGATGTCTATTCTTTCTCTGCCGACTACGAAGGTTCCGGAGACCAGTGGCTTACATGGACTGCTGACGCGAGCGGTTCCGTGAAGCTCTCCGCCACCAAATGGACCGACAAGAAGAACACGAGAAAGGCTGTGTTCCACATTACCGTAGGAACTCCACAGACAAGTACCGCGACATTGGACATCCCTGTAACTCAGCTTGCGGCAGACGACTACTACTATATGTACGGCCCATCCGCAGCGAAACTGACGATAGACAATGCCATCCAGATGACAAAAGTCTCTGACGGCCTCTACTCTACAAGAGCATACTTCATGAATGCGGAGAAAGGCAAGAACTCTGTCATCTTCAACCTTGACTCAAGGACATTGGCCTATCCTTGCTTCGCGCTCGCCGCTGACGGCAAGATAGTGAAGGTCAATTCAGAGGCAGAACTTCCTGACGGCCCTGTCATTGACATTGACGGTCTGCGGAACCTGACGACTAATTTCAAAGAACTCACTTGGACTTGGGACAGAGTTACGACCGACAACTGCATGCCGGATTCCGAGGTTGCGAACTACAAGACAAAAGCATTTGTCGCCCGTGACGGTTCGATGAAGGTATGGATGACCGAATTCTTCCGTTGGGACGGAGGCGACATCACTCCGAAGCTCGGCTCGTCGATGGTAGCGACAGCAACAGGTGCAGGTAACGCAGGTACAGGAGGTTACGATAAGTCTGCGTTCCCGTCTTCATGGAACGACAGTAAACTGAACATGGATTTTGAGAACACCGAAATAGGTGGAAAACTCGAAGGAACCAATGAGCACGGACGAATCTACGCATTCTCCGAGATTATTACCGGAACGCCTACTGCAGGTATCGGTTTCGCAAGAAACGGAGTCGTACCAGACGCATGGAAAGCTGGTAAAAAGATTACAGACGCCGTCGGTGACGAATATGTTATAGAATATATCAACAACAAGACTGCAGGAACCTTCACAGGAGACAACGCAGCTGACGAGGGCAAGCACCCGACGCTGAAGATGCAGATTCAGGGTATATGTCCTTACGGCTGGCATATAGCCAACGCAGCCGACTGGCTGGATATAGCATACGCTGCCTGCAAAGCATCAGCAGGTTCTGAATTCCCGATGCAGGAAGACCAGATTACCTACAAGCAATTCAGCACGAGTAAGAAAGGCATCGGCAACTTCGCTCCTTGGCTCAGGAACAGCGAATGGAAGAGCGGAAAATCGCAAAGGGAGCGGATGAGTTCGGCTTCGGCTACTACCCTCTCGGATTCAGATACATGACCCAGGGATATCAGTGTGCCGGAACTCGTGCACAGACATGGATTCCTCTGTTCTTCAACGAAAAAGCGCTGTATCGTGTAAATGTCATCATAAACAACACTGTAACATACGCTGAGATGGCTAATATAGACAATGGTCAGGCGATTATGCCATTCCGTTGCGTAAAAAATTATAAATAATCGTATATTTGAGGGTGGCTGCAAAGGTGGCCACCTTCAATAACCAATATCATGAGAAAAACGCTATTGACAATCCTGGCACTTGGTGCTGTCGCAATGATGTCCTGCAGCAAGGACAATACCCCGTCACAACCGATCTGGCCTGATGATAAAGATGACGAGACTACGGAAACGGTGGAGAAGCCGCTTGACGGAGGCAATATCGTGGTAGCCCACAGAGGAGGCTCCGCGGAGGCCGGAAAAGGTTTCCCGGACAATTCCATAGCATCGCTCGAATACGCCATGAGCCTGAAATGCTATGCATCGGAGTGCGACATCTACTGGACCAAGGACAACAAGGTAGTGGTGGCCCACGCCGACTCCGAATGCAAAATCAACGGAGTGCATCCGTGGGAGGCCACATTGGCAGAACTCAGGGCCAAAGGAAACATCGGAAACGGGGAACAGCTCCCTGAACTTCAGGATTTCATCGCCAAGGTGATGAGCAAGGGCAGCTGCACGAGACTGTGGCTGGACATAAAGAACATCACCAGTCCGAGCACATTGACAGGATATCCTATCAATGCCTGCAGAAGGTCCTGTGAGATAATAAAGGAAATGAAGGCACAGAATTTCGTGGAATTCATCTGCACCGGAAATGCCACGGTGATGGCCGAGTCCTACAAGTACGCCCGCGCTGCCGGTGTCAATATCGGCTGGATGGGCAACCAGGCTGCAAGTGTATATCAGCAGAAGAGCTACACCTGGGCCAACCTGTCCACACAATACATGAAGCAGGGAGGCGGAGTGAGGACCATTGAGGAGTTCACCAAGGCAGGTATCGAGATAAGTGTCTTCAATGCCGACGATGACGCGACAATGAACTACTACATTTCCAACGCTTCCTCAATGAAGGCCATCTGCACCAATTACCCGAAGAAACTCATCGAGAGAATGCAGAAATAGCGCCTGAGGCAGGTCTCAGGAAATACTGTTGAACATATCGAGGCGTTCCGACAGCTGTCGGAACGCTTCTTCGTTCTTCATGAGGGATACACATACGCGAATACCTTCGCGCGTGCTCTTGGAAGAATACAGCGCGATGGAACAGATGCCGCAGCGTAGAAGCCTGAGCACCAGCTCACTGCCCTTCATCCCAGGATATCCTTCCGTGAAGAAAAAACCGTCGCTCACCTCCTTGTCCATATCCTTGTCATAGACCAGAGAAAAGCCGTGTTCCCGGAAGATTTCCTTCACCCTGTGGGCACGGACTGCGTATTCTTTCACATTGTTCACGAAGTCATAGGCCCCGTCGGCAGCCGCGTCAAGCATTGCCGCGAAAGCACGCTGTGAGGAATGGGCCGCACTGGAAGTGTTCACATAGACGTAGGTCAATGCGAAGTTGTCCCCGAAATGTCCGAGTCCGTAACGCTCCCTCAACGCCGGGAATTCCCTGCCGCACAACTTGTCGGATATCACGGCCATGGCTATACGCTCTCCGGCATAGCTGAAAATCTTGGACGCAGATATCATCATTACCCAATTGTCAGTATAATGCGCCACTGTAGGCTGATATGGAGGCAGATACGGATGCGAGCGGTCTTCCCTGAAGTCCATGCACATATAGGCCATATCCTCCAGGGCGACGACATCATATTTCGTGCACAATTCGCCCAACATCCGCAATTCATCCTGCGTCAGGCAGACCCAGGACGGGTTGTTGGGGTTCGAATAGACGATGGCGCAGACACGGCCGTCACTCATGAGTTCTTCCAGCCGTTTTCCGAAAGCCTCTCCCCTATTGTCATATACATCGAACATCCTCGTCTTGAGACCGAGGACATTCGCCTGCACGTAATGTGATGAAAATCCGGGATTTACATAAATCACTGCATCTTTCTCCGGGGACATCTGCGAACACTCCAGAAGAAGATTGTAGCAGGCCTGCATTGATCCGATTGTCGGGACTATTCCTCCGGGAGCGACGTCAATGCCGGTGAACGCCTTCACGAACCGGGAGCCTGCCTTTTTCAATTCAGGAATGCCTGCTGCCGGAGGATAGACTGATGCGCAGCCGCTGTCCAACGCAGCTTTCTGAGCCTCGATGCCCACCTGACAGGCATCCAGCCCGGGGACACCGAACTCGAGATGAACGAAAGGTTCACCCGTAAGCCGCTCCAGTTCTTTCGCCACATTGACACTCTGTCTTATGGTAACCTTGGAGATGTCGGAGATGTCCAATCTTTTCAGGACATCAGTTATTTCCTGCTCAGATATCAGTCTCATAATCATCAGCAATGGGCAGTTCTACAGAAACAGGCTTCTCAGCGCAGAATCTCCGCGACGCCTGCCCACATTGAACGAAACGGAGAAATTCAGGCCCAGACGGGCCGGACCGTAAGGATAGTTGATGGCGGTACCGTTCAGGTCAGCAGCCTTGGCATAGTTCCACGCGATATGGTCAGTGCCCAGGAACATGCTGAACCCGGAAGTGTGGAAGCCGATGGCTGCTCCCATTGAGGAACCGAATGAGGAAATGCCGTAGTTCACGCCGAAACTGAACCATCTTGCAGGTGTCAGATCCAGATAGAAACGGCCTTCTGTCCATCTGTATGAGCCGTCGAAACGTGTCGTGCTCAATGCCGCCACACTCAGTCCGTCATAGAAAGGCATCACATACTGCGCTCCGAAATTCATCGTCATCGCAAGCATCTGAGCTCTCTTGCCTCCGTCAGAAACCTTTCTGAACTTGATCAGGTCCTCGAGTCCGTCACCGATATCGTTGAACTGGTTTTTCAGAGAATTGTCCTTTTCACTGTCGAACGAGAAGTTGTCGAAGCCGTCGAAACTCCAGCCCTTCTCATCGGTCGTAGCCAGGACATTGTTCCGCCAGGACATAAAGCCGAGGTCGTTTATGGCCAATGAAAGGCGCAGGTCAGGGATAATCTCGATTTCCGCACCAAGGTCAATGGCAGCACCGTAACCGTTGATCATATCAGACGGAACGGACAGGTTGTCTTTCGTGTCAATGTTGTCGAAGGAGATGCGGTCGTAGTTCTCCGGAGCAGTTTCACTGTCAATTTCCCCTTCGGTAGGGATATTCAGCAATCCCATGGACACGTTCAGCGAGCCCTTGGAGTCCACAGACCACTTGTCCTCATTCATCTGCACCTTCATCTTGTTCACCTTCATCTCCATATTGCCGATTCCGAGGAGGAACTTCACCCTGGCGCCGAAATTGACAATATCGTTTATGTTCCTTGCGTAACCGAGAGAGAATTCCATACGGCTGTCGATTCGCGCAGCAAGGCCTGCAATGTCGTAAAACTGCGAGTTGCCGGCATTCTTCATGAAATCGAAAAGCGCATACGGGACATTCAGGTCCGCTCCTACTTTGGTTTTCATGTCGAAGGTCCAGAACGACTTGCCGCTCCAGATACCGAGCGAAAGCAGAGTGGTGCTGACATCAACGTTCAATTTGTTGTTCTTCTTCAGCTTGCCCAGAAACTCATCAGAAGATACTGAAGAGTTCATGAAGGTCGTCAGTCCTCCGTCCACAGGATAGAGGAAAGTATTGACTCCCATATTGCTCTGGATTCCGGCATTGACTCCGCCCAATGCACTGAGAGCGAAGTAGCTGCGCTGAGCGGCGAAGGCCGGGTTGAATTCGTGGCGGTAGTTGTACCCTTCCATAAAATACGCAGAGCGCAATGACTGCTGCGCAGGAAGCGCCACAGCAGAAACAAGGGTAACGCACAATGCTAAAAGTATATTTCTTTTCATTTCTCTCACAGGTTACAATTCCATATCCATTCTTCCGAGAAGTCTGAGTTTCATGTTCCGGAACTGGACTCCCTGATTCTTATTCAGACAGACACCTTCCATCTCCCCGGGATTGCTTACCTCGAGAATCAGCTTCATGCCGTCCAGCTTGCGCATATTCTCTGCCGATGCGCTGAATGTGAGCTTGACCGGCTGCGCAGAAGGCTTGTCAATGCTGCCAGGAGCGATGCTGCCTTCTACATTGACAGGAATCTCCGGAATGACCACGCCGTTCACGTCGATTGCCTCTGCCGAGAGCTTCAGGGTAAGCGGAATCGAGTTCACCAGATCCATCTTCACCTCCGCATTGTTCACATCGAGAGAGAAACTGTCATCGTCCGAGTTGAATGTCTCATTCCAGCCGTCCAGGACATCGGTGCAGGTCAATTTCACTTTCTTTCCGAAAACAAGAGGCAAGCTGACCTCGTATGAACAGATGAAGTCATATTTGTCGCCGGATTTGATGAAAACGAATTCATCCTCAGTGTCAGCCTTCATCGCATCAGCACCGACTCTCTCAGGAGTGGTCATGAACAGTTCAGGAAGCTTCTCCACAAGCACGGAAGTGTAGCCGGCAGGGGCATTGTCATTCTTCGCATGGAGACAGAGCTTGGACAGTGCGCCTGGAGCCGCCTTTACGGCCTTGTCGTCTCCGACCCGGACTCTTGTCGCCAATGAGCCCCTCTCGGTTATCAGTTCTCCTGACAGATACAGCGTCATAGGAGATGTATTGTCAATGTCGAGAAGCACCCGAGGTTTCATCATGTCGAGCACGGCGTCATCCTTCGTCAGGAACTCCGGCAGCCTGCCCACATTTTCATAGACAGGGTCGAGGCTTACCTTAGGTTTTACCTTGACCATAGCGCCTGTGACAGTGACTGAGGCGATGGAGATATCTATATGAGTGGTAATGACCTGAGGAACGTCAGCGACATCATTTCCCAAATCGGTAAGCTGCACGCTGCACTCGAATGAGTCGAGTTCCACATTGTCGTTTATGATTATTCTGTGCTTGTCAGCCTGGAAGCCCTGTCCCGCCGGAATCTTGGTAAAATCGACCTCCGTCACGTGCAGGCGAATCACCACAGGAGTGGTGGTAACCGTCATCTTCTTGAGTTTCAGGGCATTGGCCGCAGCATCATAAGACTCCACATAAGCATTGTCGGCTATTTCAAGCTTCAGATACTTTGGGAATGAAGGACAACGCCGTCCAGAGTAAGTTTTCCTGCTGTCGTATAGAGGTCCAGGACCACGTCGCCGGAAGCGATGACGTCCTGTATGTCAATGATTTCCTCCGGCACAGCCTCATCGACTGTAATCGGTGATTTTGCCGGATTGAACGTCTTCTTATAGATTCCGGAAGGAATGGGACCTGATGACGGCAGCGGAAGCGAGGCCTTTCTCAAGTCCATCTTGAAGCCTCCGTCCGTGAGGAACTCCTCATTGAATTTGAACAGAGGTACTGAGAACTTGGTGGACGCATTGCCGCCGTTCACATGAATATAGTAATCTCCGTTTTCGTCCGTCTTGAGCACAGAGCCATCTGACTCATCCAAACTGAGAAAGTCGGTGACACTGAGCAGCTCTGAATCACCGAAAGGAGCGCTGATATCCCCGTTTATGGAGATATTCTTGTCAATGTCCTGAGTCAAGTCATAGTCCGGATTGACACAGGAGACAAGAAGCAGCGGTACAGCCGCAATCGCGACCGTCATCTGACCAAAATAATTCTTCTTACTCATGATACTGGTTTGTTCGTTTTGTTTTCTAAAAATCCATACCCGCCACCTTGGAAAGTTCCTCTGGCGTAAATGACGTAAAATCTTCAATGCTGTAGTCGCACATCGGGTTCACGATTTCTGCCGGATTGGATGTGAGCAGTCCCACCACATAGGCTCCGGAAGCACGTGCCGCCTTCAGTCCGTTGATGGAATCCTCGAACACTACCGTCTCGGAAACCGGGGCGCCGAGAGCCTCCATGGCATTGAGAAAGCACTGCGGGTCCGGCTTCGACCTGGTGACGAATTCGCTCGTGAAGATGTGGCCTACAAGCTCTTTGAACTCCGGATAATGCTTATATACGTTCTCCATCTTCGGCTTGTTGGAGCTGGTGACGATGGCGGTAGTGACTCCTCGCTTGCGCAGCTCCACTATAAATTCAAACGCACCCTTCACCGGCACATATGGCATATCCTTCTCGTAATCATTAAGTTCCTGCGTGATCTTCTTCTGGTCTTCTTCCCTGCCTGCGAAATACTTCCCGTATATCTGGAACAGGGTCTGCCCCTTTACCGACGGGCTCAGGTTCTTGACTCCGAGGTACTTCTCTCCCATCCTGTCCCAAAAGACGGTATATAACTCTTCAGTGTCCATCACGACACCGTCAAAATCGAACAATGCTGTCATTTTCCTAAAAATTTACTGTCCACGTCAAGATGCAGTTTCAGATACTTGCTCTAAATTCCAACTGCAGACTACCGCAAAAGAGGTAATCAGCAGCCAGAAAGACACATATACCAGGAGTTCAATTCTGGTGTAACGTGACATCAGTTGTCGGTCGGTATTAGAAACTGTATCTTACACTGATCGTCGGAACGAATCCGAAAAGTCCGTCTGTCCAGAATTCACCGTCGCAGATTCCGAGTGTCGGGCGAAGATCTGCTGAAAGCTGGAGAGGGAACCAGAATGTGTACTCGAGTCCTACCTGTCCTACAAGTCCGAAGAAGAAATTGTTGGCATCATTGAAATAGGTAGAACCAAGTGACACGCCTGGACCTGCATACCAGCTCCACTGTCCTCTCGGAGTCCAATCAGGCTGAGCAAAAGTGAAGTTGTAAGTTCCGGTAGCCTGGAAACCTGCTTCTCCTCCATAAACCAGCAAACCTGCATCAACTTCGAGGAAATTAGGATTTCCAAGATAGTGCTGGTAGCTTGCCTCGACACCATAACCCAATCTTCCACCGATAGCTTTAGGCTGTGCAGATGCGACTGCAGCGAATCCGAGAACGGATGCGATAATAAGAAGCGCTTTTTTCATTTCAATTTTGATTTGCGACTCCGGCAGATGTCGGAATCAGGTTAAACAATACACGTTATTACTTGACCATTCCGGAGAAGCCCATAAAGGCCATCGCCAGAATGCTGACTGTAATCAATGCGATAGGAATACCTCTGAACGCCTTAGGGACATTGCTCAATGACAGCTGCTCGCGCATTCCGGCAAACAGGACCATCGCGATACCATATCCTACTGACGTGGCGAAAGCATAGAGCAGAGCCTCACCCAAGCCGAGCATGTGTGACGGCAGTCCGAAGGTAAATTCCTTGGTAACCACGGTAATGGCCACGCCGAGCACAGCACAGTTCGTGGTGATGAGCGGCAGGAATATACCGAGCGCCTGATAGAGCGCAGGACTCACTTTCTTCAGCACGATCTCCACCATCTGTACCAAAGCGGCGATGACGAGGATGAATGATATGGTCTGAAGGAACTCAAGTCCGAGCGGAACCAGGACATAATTGTTCAGAAGATAAGTTACAAGCGTAGAAAGCGTGATGACAAAACATACCGCAGCAGACATTCCGGTCGCTGTGGAAAGTTTGTTGGACACTCCGAGGAACGGACAGATTCCCAAGAACTGCGCCAATACGATATTGTTTACGAATATCGCAGATATTATGATAAGTAAAATTTCCATAATCCAGAGCCTTTATTATTTCTTGAGGAATTTGTTGAACAATACCATGAGATAGCCGAGCACAAGGAACGCGCCCGGAGCCATCACGAATGCGAGAATGCCGTCACCCGGGATGAACTTGAAGCCGAATGCGGAACCGCTTCCGAGAATCTCACGGACCAGACCGATTACGGTAAGTGAGGCCGTAAAGCCGAGTCCGACTCCGAGTCCGTCGAGTGCGGAATCCACGATTCCGTTCTTGTTCGCATAAGCCTCAGCGCGGCCGAGCACGATACAGTTCACCACGATAAGAGGGATGAACAGACCGAGTGTCGCATAGATGGCTGGAGTAAACGCCTGCATAAGGAACTGGAGCACAGTCACGAATGTAGCGATCACGACGATATACACAGGAATATGGACCTTGTCAGGCACCGCCGGAGCGATGGCTGAGATGGCCATGTTGGAAAGAATGAGCACGAACAGTGTGGCCAGTCCCATGCTGAGTCCGTTGATGGCGGATGAGGTGGTGGCCAATGTAGGGCACATACCGAGGATAAGCACGAATGTAGGGTTATCCTTGACAAGTCCTTTTGTTATGAGTTGTAATTTAGTCATCGTTGTATCCTCCTATTCAGCTACTGGTTCTGACAATGTTTCAGCGCCATCCTCTGATACGGCTCCATCCACTACCGGCTTGCCCTCTTCCTGCGGCAATGTCACCAATGCATGCAGAGCATTGTCCACAGCCAGAGCATAAGCCCTCGACGTAATGGTGGAAGCAGTTATCGCGTCCACGTCACCGCCGTCCTTGCGCACTGAAAGTTTCTTGATCTCAGGATTCCATCCCTTGAACTGGGAAATGAAGTGCTCGTCTGATGTGCATTTAGCACCCAAACCCGGAGTCTCGCTGTGAGACATCACTACCGTATTGTAAACTGTTCCGTCCTGCAAAATTCCTACCATAAGCACGAGCGGGCCGCCAAATCCCACGACTGTGGATTTTACGGCAGTAGCCACCACTTCCCCGTCCTTGGTGCATTGATAGCACTCTGAAGGCTGGCCTCCGACCTCGCAAGGCATTGACTCTGAAATCTCTCCCTCCGGGAGAACCTTTGCGACAGAAGCTTTCAGAATGGCCTCATTGGTCTTTTTTATCGGCTCTGCAGTCACTGCATATACGCCAGCGAGCAATGCTGAGCAGACCAAGGTCGTGCCGAAGAGGCAGAGGACCATATTTTTCAAATTCGATTTAACTGCCATAGTCTATTTCCTCCCATATTTTTTCTGATGGAACCACATGTTCAGAAGCGGCACGGTCGCATTCATAATCAGAATGGCGAAGGACATACCTTCCGGATATGAGCCGAAATATCTGACCATCAATGTAATGAATCCGATTCCTATACCGAATACGATACCGCCTTTGACTGACATCGGAGAGGTAGCATAATCAGTAGCCATAAAGCAGGAACCGAGAACCATACCTCCGGTAAGGAGATTGAACAGAGGGTCCGTAAATTTGTCCGGAGCAGCGAGCCAGAAGATGAGAGAAACCAGGGCAACCGTTCCCCAGATGGAAAGCGTGATGTACGGTTTGATGACCTTGCGGGCAAGCAGATAGACAAATCCGGCGAGCAATGCCAATGCGGAGATTTCACCTACTGAGCCTCCCAGGTTGGCGAAAAGCATCTGGGCATATGAGAGTCCTGACTCAGACATTACCTGAGAGACTGTCTGTCCGTTCAGAAGGCCTTCCTTGACAAGTCCGAGAGGAGTTGCACCTGAAACTGCATCTGCACCGAACAGGCCTGCAGGCATTTCCCAGTGGGTCATATATGTAGGGAATGAAATCAGCAGGAACACACGACCTGCAATAGCAGGGTTGAAAATGTTCTGGCCGAGTCCGCCGAATGTCATTTTCACTACGCCGATTGCGAACAGCGCTCCGATGAATACTACCCACCAAGGAGTGGTGTAAGGCAGGTTCAATGCGAGGAGCAGACCGGTAACGACAGCAGAATAGTCACAGATCGTGGACGGTTTTTTGAGCAGGTATCTGGTGATGAGATATTCAATCAACACACAAGAAGCCACGCTCACGCCAAGAACTACAAGTTCCTTGAAGCCGTAGAACACGATCGAGACAATGACTGCCGGCAACAGCGCGATGACTACATCCCTCATCAGCGATTTCGTGGAAACCGCCGCGTGAATATGCGGTGAGGGAGAAACCAAAAGTTTGTTCATTGTATATAATTGGTTTTATGGTTCAACTTATTTCTGAGGAGCAGGCTGAGCGGCGGCAGCGGCAGCTTTTGCAGCAGCGGCTCTTGCCCTGATTATGCCCATGACCTGTCCCTTGGCCAGTCTGATGATGTCCAGCAGCGGAATGTAAGCAGGACAGCTGTACAGACAGCAGCCGCACTCGATGCAGTCCTGAACGGCGTTGGCCTCCAGCTCTTCCGTCATGTTGTGGCGGGCAAGCCTCTGGAGAAGGAATGGTTCCAGACCCATAGGGCAAGCCTCCGCACATTTGCCGCAACGGATACAGTTGCCTTCCGGCTGACGTTCCGTCTGCTCTGCAGTGAGGAAGAGCAATGCTGAAGTTCCCTTCAGTGTGGCTGCATCCAGATTAGCGATGGCTTTACCCATCATCGGACCGCCGCTGATGACCTTCACTGCATCCTCAGGAGCTCCGCCCATCTGGTCAATTATATAAGAGAGCGGTGTACCTACGCGGACAAGGTAGTTGTGCTGCTTGTCCATCGGCACGCATGTTCCGGTGACGGTAACAGAATTGTCAATGATCGGCTTGTTCTTCTGCACAGCGTCATAGACGGCAAGAGCAGTCGCAACATTCTGAACCACAGCGCCTACATCTATAGGAAGCGCTCCGGAAGGGACCTGACGGTGCATGACAGCGTCAATCAGCTGTTTCTCACCACCTTCAGGATATTTCTTCATGAGGCTGAGGACCTTGATTCCCTCGAATTTGGAAGAGGTCTTCTTCAGATCTTCAATCACTTTCTGAATATGCTCAATCGCCTCAGGTTTGTTGTCTTCAATCGCGATGGTAGCCTCAGCCACTCCGAGCACCTGCTTGATGATGGCGACGCCCACTACCACCTGCTCTCCCTTTTCGAGAAGAGTACGGAAGTCAGAAGTAAGGTAAGGCTCACATTCACAACCGTTTATGATGAGCATATCGCATTTCTTTCCCGGAGGAGGAGAAAGCTTCACGTGAGTCGGGAAGGTAGCTCCACCGAGACCGACGACGCCACCCATCTTGATCTTGTCCATGATGGTCTTGTTATCGTCAGTGAATTCTGTAACGAGAGTGTCTGTACGGTCAATGCCCTCTACCCACTCGTCGCCTTCCACCTGTATTTCAATGCAGGTCTGCATGTTGCCGGCGAGATCCTTGCGAGGTCCGATGGACTTCACTGTTCCGGAAACAGATGAATGGATATATGCCGAGACGAATCCGCCCGGTTCTGCGACAGGCTGACCTGTCAGGACCTTGTCTCCTACAGCGACAATCGGCTTCGCAGGAGCTCCGATATGCTGTGATACAGAGATATATACTGTCGGCGGAGTAGGCAGGGTATCGATGGCACAGCCACGCGAAATCTTATTGTCTGCCGGATGCACACCGCCTATGGAAAATGTTCTTTTCATAATATCGGTTCTCCTTATGCTTTAACTACAGGTTTTTCAACAGCCGGTGCCTCAGGCTTTGCTTCAGCAGGCGCTGCTGCCGGTTTAGGTGCCTGTGCTACAGCAGGTTTTGCTGCCGGAGCAGGTTTCTTGGTGCGGTCCACCGGGATAGGGAAATTCACGTCGTGAATAGCGCCTGTCGGACATACTACCACACACTTGCGGCACAGTTTGCACTTGTTATAGTCAATGTATGCCACATTTCCTTCAACTGTTATGGCATCGTGAGGACATGTCTTGGCGCAGAGTCCGCAACCTATGCAGGCTGCCTTGCAGGCCTTGCGTGCAGCAGGACCTTTGTCCTTGTTGATGCAGGACACATAGACTCTCATTCCGCGAGGTCCCTTGTTCCTGAGTTCAATGACGGATTTAGGACATGCCTTCACACAGGCGCCGCATGCCACACATTTAGATTCGTCCACTACCGGAAGACCGGTTTTCTCGTCCATTGACAGAGCACCGAACTGGCAGGCTTCCACGCAGTCGCCACAGCCGAGACATCCGTAAGAGCAGGCCGTATCTCCGCTGTAGAGCGCAGCCTTCACCTTGCAGGATTTGAATCCGCCGTACTCATTGATCTTAGGACGGTTGTCACAGGTACCGTTACAACGCACCACTGCGACCATCGGAGCCTTTTCCTTAACCTCGTAACCGAGGATGGCAGCAACTTTCTGCATAACGTCATTGCCTCCTACCGGACAAAAGTTGTTGTCCAGATTCGGAGCTTTCACTGCCGCCTCTGCAAAGGCATGGCAGCCGGCAAAACCGCAACCGCCGCAGTTGGCGCCTGGCATCACCTTCTCCACCTGCTCGATTCTCGGGTCCTCCTCCACCTTGAACTTTTCAGCCACAAGGTACAGGATGACTGCAAGCACGAGTCCAAGAGCGGCAATCACCACAATTGTCCAAATAATAATTGAAGTCATCATTTTATTGAATTGAGATTGTTTTCCTTTCTGATACAAAATGTGTAATTTGAAGCCATCCTGTCCCTGAGCAGGTAGAGTACCAGATAGTACACTGCCAGGCTGCCCAGTCCGGCCAGACCTATATAAAGCTCGTGGATCCCGGTATAGGACAGGGATACGCAAACCACCAGGAGCACTGCCAGAGGAACGACATAAGCGACCGCAGCCGCTTTCATTCCAAGTGAAGATTTCAGCACGACGAGGACTTCCTCGCCTACAGCATAGTTCTCATTGCCGGGTGTACGCACCTCCACGACCTTTTTCACCGCCTCCGACATTGAACACAGTGAAGCGGCATGACAAGAGACGCAGGCGGAACTCGAAATGATCTCCACCTTGACAGAATCCGCATTGACCTCCGTCACTCTTCCTTTATGTGAAACTTCCTCCTTCATGCTCAGTTTGATATTATCGAATCGAACGGATGTTTGAGGTTATCCAAGCCTGTAAGCCAGCCTGAAGCCACGCCAACCCTGATTGGAGCCAGAAAATATACCGGTATCCTGTTCTCATCCTCCGTAATCCAGACGAACATGTCCTGTCCGCTGCCGAATACGTCACCGGCTATCAGCTTTGCGGCAAATTTCATTGTCTTTACTGTGCCGATTCCTTTTATATACTTCTTCTCACGGCCGAGCCAGATGAAATAGACATTGTATATGTCGTCATCTATCGCGAATGTCATCGGATACTTAACATTGGGCTTGACCTTGCTGAAATTCATGTTCCTGGCCATGTAGAACAGCGACGGCAAGTCATAGGTGCATCCGGACAGAGGCAGTTCCTCGTTCCTCAGCGGCCTTCTTGACGTCTCTATTTCCGCACGGATATGCTTGTTCTCCTCCGGCTCCCACATATATTCATATCTGTTCACCGAATAATATCCTCCTTCCCGGGAATCTCTGTAGAATTTTACCGGAACCACGCCGTCCCGGGTAAACCAGGACTGGAAATCCTCCCTGACCTTGAAGAACAGGTCGTAAAACCTTGCAGTCTTTCCGAAAACCCTGGAGTGGAATACCGGCACGCCGTTCAATGTGGTGGTGTCCAGTTTTACCGTAGCACTGGCCACATCCGAATTTATGCCGCCCCATTTGTAATGTATGACGAAACTGAGGCGTTCACCACCCTTGAAGGCAAGTTTACCTTCATCCAGGCTCTTGACCGGGATACAGTTAGGCCCTTTCAGCGGTTCTGTCGCGCCGGCACAAAAAACAAGAAACAGACAAGCGGCTGCCGCAATTATGTTTTTTGAAGAACAGGGCATAATCAGAATCCTGAGTTTTGGAACTCCCCGTTGGAACTTGAAGGATATGCGCCGAAGTCAGGACCTTGTGAAAACGGATCCTGAGGCTGGTCATAAGACGGTCCCGGCCCCTGCACTCCCGCATCGTCATTCATGGCCGACGGGAAAGTGGAAATCAGGCCGTCATTGTCCTCCACGAAACGCATCTGATTGCCCTTGAACCTCATAGGTATAGTGCCTATCTGACCGTTACGGTTCTTCGCGAAGATGATTTCCGTGTACTCCTTGTCTTCCACAGTGTCACCCATACCGATAGCGTCAGGACGATGCACGAACATTACGATATCCGCATCCTGCTCGATGGAACCTGACTCTCGCAAGTCACTGAGGATAGGTCTGTTGTTGCTGTTTCCGCGCTGGACTGAATTTCTGGACAGCTGGGCCAATGCCATGATAGGAATCTCAAGTTCCTTGGCAGTGGCTTTCAACGACCTGGATATGCTGGCCACCTCCTGCTCACGGTTCCCCTTGAGTTCTTTCGGGCCCTGCATAAGCTGCAGGTAATCGACTATGATGAAGCGGACTCCTTTCGATTTCACAAGACGTTTCGCTTTCGTGCGAAATTCATTGATGGAAATGCCCGGAGTGTCGTCTATATAGATCGGGGCCTGGGCCAATGCCTTGAGACTGTAATCCAGATGGTCCCAGTCTTCGCGGGTGAGCTTCTCTCCACCCTTGATCTTGTCGGCTTCCAGACCTGATTCCGTGGTCATGAGTCGTTTGACAAGTTCTATGGCTGACATCTCAAGCGAGAAGATCGCCACCGGCATATTGTTGTCGAGCGCCGCATTTCTCAAGAAGTTCAGGGACAATGCAGTCTTACCGACTGAAGGTCGCGCACCGAGAATGATGAGGTTCGATTTCTGCCATCCGAGCGTGTATTTGTCCACCTGGGCATAACCTGACGGAACGCCGCTGATTCCGGACTGGCTCTGCATCTGCTCGATCTCATCGAGTGCGACTTTTAGTACGGAACCGACATCCTGGACGTCTTTCTTGATATTGTTCTGGATGGCGCTGAAAATCCAGGTCTGCGAGTTGTCGATAAGGTCATCGACATTAGTGGAGTCGTCATAGGCTGTCTTCAGAATCTCATAAGAGGCTGTAATGAGCTCTCTCTGAATGGATTTCTGTTTCAAGACCTTAATGTAGTACTCCACGTGGGCAGCAGCTCCGATTTTCTGTGACAGGTCGGCGAGCTTTTTCGCACCGCCAATTGCCTCCAGATTATTCTCGTACTGGTCCTTGAGATCGTTCTTCTGACGGAGTTTCTGGGATACGGTCAAGAGGTCGATGGAAACGTGTTCATCCACCAACGCCAACATTGACTCAAAAATCATCCTGTTGCGAGGATCATAGAAGCAGCTCGGAGACAGTTCCTCCATCGCTTCGTCCACGCAACGCGGTTCAATCAGCAGGGCACCGAGAACAGCCTCCTCGAAATCTACGGCCTGAGGCGGTTTGTTCCCCATTCCCAAGCCCAGTTCGTCCAGATTGATGTTCTTGTTGTCCTTTCTGCTTTTCGAAGTTTTCTTTACTTCCGGCATAAGACATCAGATAACTTGTCAGGACACTATGCTTTACCCGCGATTTCGTCACTGACGATGATACGTCCGCAGTGCTCGCAGATGACAAGTTTCTTGTTTGAATAGATATCGAGAAGTCTCTGGAGAATGATGGTATTGAAACATCCGCCGCAGGCGCCGCTCAATGAACCGTCGCTGATTCCTTTTCTCACGTCAATGTCTCTGGCGTCAACGCCGTCGCTTTCCTTGCTGCTATAATAGACACTTACTACCGCAAGGTGATTCTTCTCGCTCTGACGGATACGCTCGTAAGCGCTCATTGTCCTGGCGTCAATCTTCGCTGCACAGGCGTCTCTCTTGGTTCTCAAGGTCTTCTCTTCCTTGGCTGTAGCCTCAACGATATTCGCAAGTTCGTCCTTCTTTGCCTTCAGGTCCTCTGTTCTCACAGCAATATCTTCCTTTATGTCAGCAAGTTCAGTCTTCTTCTGAAGAATGGCTTCCTTGGTGTCCGCCACATTCTTCACTGCGATTTTCTTGAGAAGGTCCTGATTCTCGACTTCCTTGGAAATGGAGTCGTATTCACGGCTGTTGGTGACGCTGTCCATCTGGATCTTGTATTTCTCCATCGCGGTGTCACACTCTACAATCTTGTGCTTGTACTCGGTGATGGCAGCATTTGCATCTTCGATGTCCGCGCTGATCTGAGCAGCTTTAGCCTTAAGCTCAGTCACCTCATTTTCAAGTTTTTCCACTTCGAGAGGAAGTTCGCCTCTCTGCTGGAGGATTTTATCTATCGCAGAATCTGCTTCCTGAAGAGAATACAATGTCTTGAGCTTCTCCTCAACACTCATTTCAGAGTCAGCGAAATTTTTCTGAATGGATACGAAGGTCTCCCTCTGATCTATCGGAGTTTCGACTTTCTTTACTTTTTTGGCCATATTATTATATATATATAATTTACTTAACTTCTTCTGCATCACCCGCTTGCAAACGCAGCACGGCTTACCGTCACATTATAAATAGTGCACAGGATTGCTCTCCGCAAGCCTGACACTCCTAAGAAATGCAAAGTTAGGAAATTTTTTCGTTAAGAAGGAAAATAAAATATCGACTATATCCACTTCACTCTCGAAATGTCCGATATCCATCACCATAAACCAGTCAGGCACGAAAAAATGGTGGTACGAGATATCTCCGCTGAGATAAAGCTGGGCGCCGCTTGCCATCGCCTCACTGATCAGCGAGGAACCGCTGCCCCCGCACATGGCAATCCGGGATACTGGAACAATGACAAGTCTGGAACATCTTGCGGCCTTGAGCGAGAACTTTTCCTTCACCAGAGCCACGGCTCCCTCAGCGGAAAGAGGCTTCGGCAAATCTCCCACGGCTCCAAGTCCCGTGCTTCCGTCCCCCTCGCTTTCGAGTATCGAGACATTGATCAGGCCCAGGCGCGAAGCCATCGCTCCGCTTACTCCCGCGAGCACTTTGTCGGCTGTGGTATGCGCCGCATAGACGGCAATGCCTGCAGATACGGCTTTCATCACTGTCAGCCCCACAGGGTCCTCCGGAGAGATCTTCTTGAGACCGCCGAATATCAGGGGATGATGGGTCAATATCATGTCCGCGCCGGATGCGACTGCCTCGTCCACAAGTTCCGGCGTGCAGTCAAAACCGATAAGCAGCTTGTGCACTTCCTGGTTCGGCGAGCCGATAATCAGTCCGCTGTTGTCCCATTTCTCCTGGATTGACAGCGGCGCGAACTCTTCTATCGCTGAAATGATTTCACCTACTTTCATAAACTACAGGGTTTTTCGTATTTCCACCAATTGCTGCCTGATGGCTTTCAGGCTGTCCACCGCCTTGACACGGCTTTCCACACTTTTCCTGTCCTCGAGCATCTTCTTGGAGGCGCCGGAAAGTGTCATCCCGTTCACCTTCACCAGATGATATATCTGTTTCAGGACTTCGATGTCATCGGCTGTGTAGAGTCTGTTGCCCTTGGCATTCCTGTGAGGCTTCAGAAAACGGCTGAAATTGTCAGACCAGTAACGGACCAGCGAAACGCTTTCGCCGATCACCTCCGCAGCTTCACCAATAGTGTAATACAACTTTTCCATATCTGAGAGAGTTATCCAAGTCAATCCATGCTCTGACCGGTCGATGCTGCCATATAAGCCACCTTCATATAGTCTTCCGGGCTGAACGACGCGAAGAAGAAATTCACTGGATTCAGAAGCAGACTGTCGCGGCGCACTTCATAGTGCAGATGCGGCGCGAACGAATTTCCGGTAATCCCGACATTGGCGATACGCCTTCCCGCCTGCACCTTTTCCCCTTCCCTCACGGTAATATCCGCAAGATGGGCATATCTGGTCATATATCCGTTCGCATGGGTAATCTCCACCACATTGCCGAGTCCCTTCTTAGAACGCTTCACCAGCGAAACCACGCCGTCACAAGACGCCAGGACCGGAGTCCCCTGCCCCGCAATCAGGTCAATGCCCTCGTGCATTGTCATAACCTTGTAGAAAGGATTCATCTTCATCCCGACAGAAGCCCCGACCTGCGCGAACTTCAGCCCGTCTATCGGAACCCGCATCGGCGGAAAAGCGCGGGCGCCACCCTTTGCCGCAGAGAAGATCTGCTTGAAGTTGTTGTCGATGCTGTCCACCATTCCGGTCAATGCAGAGGCTTTCTTTTCGGTATATTCAACTATATCCTTATCCCCGACGGAGTCGCTTGCGAACACGAAGAGAGCGGAATTCTGAGGGTCCGCTGACGGGGCCTGCATATTGAAGATGCGTTTGTAGATTTCCTCGTCCCTTGCCTGCAGGTCCTTTATGACTTCGGACACGAGACGTTCCTTCTTCTGCATTTCAGGATACAGTTTCTCATACATCCTGTTCTCCTGTTTCAGCCGTTTTTCCTCTTCGGTATTGAGCACAAATGAAAAAATCAGATATGAGAATGCGGCAAGAGATACGGTCGCGACTATCCATTTCAGGCAGGTCCACAGAATGCCCCATACCGAACGGGTGACTTTCTTCAGATTGAAGTCCTTGTCGAGCACATATTTGTTCATCTGCCTTCCTCCCGTCTCCTCGGCTTGATTTTCGGAATGTCACGGCCCATGATATTGTCAGATTCCTCTGAAACTTTATGCACCATATCGGCATATTCGTTTACAGGCATATCGAGGTCGAAATAATTCACAGGATTCACGTAATTGCCCTTGTACATCACTTCATAATGCAGATGCGGACCTGTGGACTTGCCGGTATTGCCGCTCTCTCCCAGGCACTCGCCTCTCTTGAGCTTCATGCCTTCCGTGACGAAGACTGTCTTCAGATGGGCATACCTGGTCTTGTATCCGAAGCCGTGGTCTATCACCACCGAGTTTCCGTAATTGAACAGATCGAACGATACTGTCATCACAGTACCGTCACCCGTGGCATATACCGGATTGCCCGGCTTGCAGGCAAAATCGAATCCCGTATGCATCCTGGTCTTACCCGATATAGGGTCTGAACGATAGCCGAATGAGCTGGAAAGACGGTACTTGGAACGGTCCGGAAGTATAGGCATGACCGCCGGTATGCACGATGCCATTTCGCCTGCCCTCTTGGACAATGCCTCCACATCATCGAACGACTTGCTCTGGACATACGATTTCTTGGTCAACACATCCAGGCGCATGGTGGTGCGTTTCAATATGGAATTCTCAGGAAGCACATCGAGGAACGCGTATCTGTTCACGCCGCCGAATCCGGCGTTACGCACTTCGTCAGGAATCTCGTTCATACCGAAGATATTCCTGTAGATTTCGTCATCACGGTTCTCAAGGCCGTTGAGTGTCTGATCATAGGCATTGAGCTGCCTGTTCATAAGTTCCATCTTGGAAATCCACTTGGCATTGGCACGCTCAAGCAGCACTGTCTTAGGCAGTTTCAGGCCGAGAACCGACGTAAAGAGCCACAGATATACGACAGAAAGGGCGAAACTTGCCGAAACAAGCATCACCGCTTTCAGTATTCTGGAGCGTGCCGAAACCTTCTCGATCTCGTACAGCAGCGTCTCCGGATTCAATCTGTATTTCTTAAATGCCGACATATTCCGCAAATATAGCAATTATCCCGCCAATTCCGAAATATGTGGGGAGAATCTATTTTTTGTGCCTGGCAATGAACTCCTTGGAAACCACCACATTTTTACCTACATCCATAAGCATATACGGCATATAGTCGAATGTCGGACTGGCGAAGCGGCTTTCCATAGTAAAAGCTTCCCAATAGGATTCCCGATGGTCTATAGTATGGCCGACTTCGTTCTCATGGGCAGGGAGGAACAACATAGGCTTGTCCACTGCTCCCCGGGCAGTCTGAGCCGCCTCCATAATCACCTGGAAATGATTCCATGTTGCGGCTATCAGTATATCAGGCGCCTCCAGTTCCGAGATGCGCCTGTCTCGGGCACGGTCGCTGTTGTCCCCATTATGGACAAGTGTCCATCCGTCAAACTGGAGATGGAATACATCACAAGGAATATTCTTGCCCTGGTTTCCGGCAAAACACCTGACCTTTATGCCTTCGATATCCAGAGGCTCGGTCCTGTCCTCCCAAAGGATAATCTTGGACGGGGACTCTGTCTTAGGAAGCAGATCCTTCGTAAGGACGATTGTCTTTCCGCATTCTATCATGCTTTCGAGCATATCATTGGTGTAGTGGTCACCATGCGGATGGGTAACGAACAGGACATCAAGCATTTTGGCAAGTTTCTTCGCATCCGACCTGCTTTCCCACCAGCGTATGTCGATTCCGAAGGCCCTTTCGCTGGTCTTGAAAATGTAGCCCATGTTATAGACCTTATAGACAGCAAGTTCGCCTTTTGCCGGAGATACGCTTTTCAGCCATTTGATGGCCTGCCTGCAGCTTCCTTCCAGGTATCGGTTCCTCGATATCAGGTATTCCTGTTTCTCGACTGGATTCATGGAAGGATTCTTGTCATTGACATGAAGCGGAAAGTCCACCATCATGAGCGTGTAGCGGCGGAGCATGGAGGCGAAATCGGATTCTCCTTTATCCACAACCGGGCCTTGCAGTTTTTCGAGATTTTTCACAAGCGCATAGGTATCGCCTATCCATCTGTAAGGATTGTCCAGATGCGCCGGCTCGACCTTATAGAGGAATTTCCCCACAATCTCCCCTGTCGGCGTCCCCTTGGCGAACTCGGCAAATTCCCTCGCCTTTGCAATCATTCCCGCATAGACTTCCTCGGTAGGCTGAGGTTTCCAATGCTTAGCATCGATGGCGAATGTAACGCATAGTATAGTTAAAACAATGATAATCAGCTTTTTCATACTATCTGTAATCTATAAATATATCTCCAAAACGCACTAGGGTTCTCAGACCGTCGTCCCTGTTTTTTATACGGTTTGTCTCCAATATGCAGTCATCAGCAGGATTTGACCTGATCAGTGACCGGAGATTGGAGGCAGGTGTAATCCTGAAGGTCACTTTATGACCGAATGCCTCGGCAGGAACCGAATAGCTTCTCTGCTGAGAGCCCAGACCACAGTCGTAACTGGTCTTGAGATACGGCGTTGTCCCGTTGCCGAGCCAGATCTGCTTGTCCCACCACGGGAGCGACCTCAAGAATATGGATTCTGCACCGGTAGCTGTCTCCCGAATGAGTTTCCACGTTCCTCCGTCAATTCTGTACATAACTTTCCACTGTGCAGGATAGCCCCAGTCATCGTTTCCGTCCTGCGTTCCGGCATACCAGGCGAAGTTCAGTGTCATCTCCTCACCCTGTGCCTTGGTGGCATCAACCTCCACAAAGAAGGATTTTCCTTCGGCTGAACCGTCCGGAGCAAAATCAAACCACTTCCACGAAGGGCCTTTGAAGAAGATGGCGCCGTTGATGGCATATCCTTTTCCCTGCCCGTCGAGGGCATTGACATCCGAGTCAATGTGGATGAACGAATCACTGTCGGTCCAGAAGAAGGCCTTTGCCCTGCCGCGGTCAGAAACCAGGCGGTCGCCTTTACGTCCGTCCTTCCAGACTCCTGTCTGTTCTCCTAACATCTCGAACTCGAGGACCTGCCCGTTGCTTCCGTCAAGGCACCAGCCGGAAAGGGTTTTCCAAACAGATTTTCCTTTTTTGCTGAAGCCGAGTCCGCTCTCATCCAACGGACGTATGCTGTAACGCCCCATATTTCCGCCATAGCGGCGCATAGGTGTATGTACTATGATTCCGCTTACGGTACCAGTTCCCCTTACGAGAGGTTTCCCTGTTCTTCTCCACGGGCAGGAAGTGTTCACCAGCATGTAGATGGTCTGTCCCTGCTGGTTACGGAGCAGTGAGGCCCATCCGTCCATCCTCCCGTTCACATCATAATAATCATGATGGATGGACTCCACATATTGACCGTAAGGTTCATAAATATCTGTGTAACAGCCATCTTTGAACACCATTTCCATACCGGTCAATGTGACGAACGTATAAATGTCCGAATCCGTCAGTTCTCTGACAGATTTTTCCTTTGCCGGCACATCACCTCCTGGTGAGCGCTCCAGGACTGATGTACTTCCAAGATGGCGCACGGTCACCCTGTCCGGATTCACTTCACGCTCGAGCAGACAGCCTGCCAGATCAAGCGTGACCTTGTCCGCAAAGTGGAGAGTATTTGCAGAAGCATCGTCGAATACAAGCCTTACGCCTGCGCTTCCGTCAGGTGACTGTATATAAGCCGTCCTGTCGCTCAGGGAAAGGTCCACCTTGGCATAAGTGATATTGGGATTCAGCTCCATATTCTTGCTGCGGCAGTCGCTGACCACGACTCCAGAGACAGTCAGAGGCCCCTCAAGCACGAGTGTACTTCCCGGAGCACACATCCTGCGCAGCGCTTCAACGCCTTCAGCGCCGGCCCCGACCGGCAATCCGACTATGGATGCCATTATACTGATAACCAAAAATATCCGTTTCATTTCTGTTTACTATTTACTATATTGAGGATAAATGTAATTGTCGTAGTTGTCCAATACGGTCCAAGCTGCACAGATATGGTCATATCTCTTATCACCTGCAACTGTTGCGAACGGGTCATAGGACGACACTTCATAGTTGAACGGTCCTCTGTAAAGACAGTCCTTGAGGAGCACCCTGTAAAACTCGCCCCAAAGTTTGTCCCTCCCGATCAGGTCATACATGCCGGACATATAGCCTTCATATCCCGGGAAAAGATGGTCGTCGTATGCTGTTATCGAGCCCGGACTTACTACATTGGCCTTTCCGCGGTTGCCTGCTATATGGAGATGGCCCACACGAGTTCCAGCAGTTCTGAGCCAGTCCACGATTGTTCCCTTGCCCGTCACGGTATGCAGATAGAGGTTGGCATGGCCGGTGTCCATACAGATCCGGATGTCAAGTTTCGGCTTCGCAAGAGCATTGGCCCTATCAATGGCATCCGAAAGTTCCCTGGCATCTGCGCCCACTCCGTAAGCCATATTCTCAACTACCAGGTGTGCGCCGATGGAATCCGCCACCGGAGCTATCTCAGCAAGGGATTTGACTAGGCTCTCCACCGAACTCCCGTCATTGAAAAGAAGAGTCTGGTTACAATGAACCAGGACATTGGCAGGGCGCATCGGGGCGATTGCGCGAATGGCACGCTTGAAGAATTCGACGCTCTGTCGGCGGAGCGCTTCGTCTGGAACGCAGAGGTCTCTGTTACGTGTGGCTCCCCTCGTGCCGTAAGGCAGATGGGAACACCATATCTTGGCCGCAGGCCCGTAAGTCTCACGGTAACTGAGCGCTTCCGCCACATGACTTTTCCACTGCGACTCATCACTCGGAAGGCCGCCGCACATCCAGTCCATGCCGAACGAAGGGCAGACTGAATAGATGCTGGAGTTTTTGATGGACGTGCAGAAAGAAGGCTGCAGCCTGATGTTTGAGACATCTTCGGACGGATTGCCCTTCTGCGTGACAGGAGAGACCATTTTGCAGTTCTTCACGAAATCATTGCCCTCGCACGACACTTCCCTGACCACAATATCGTCTATCCAGAAGCAGTTCTTCACGTTCCGCACCATTGTCGGAGTGATTCTGAAGTTGGCATCCGAGCCGAATGAGGCATAACGGAATGTCAATGTATGCCACTCCCCGTCAGACACCATGGCGGACGGGATATTCACCACCGGATGGAACATGGAAGCGGCGTGGCTGACGATCGTGCTTGTGGACAGGTCCACATCCACTGGATTGCCGTCCACGGTGAGAGATTCCAGGACACTCTGGAACGCCTGCATTCCGAAATCCGTCCCGCAGCCCTTCTCCGCACGGAAACGCAGCGACACGTCGCACTTGGACGGATGGAACTTCATCGGAGGGAAGAACACTATCGGACGGTTGGAATAAGACAATGACGGGTCACAGCCGATATAACCCTGATAAGCCCTCACATAGAAAAGTTTGGACCAGTCCAAAAGGCCCATATTGGCAAGAAGAGTCTTGGATACCTGCAGGGATGAACTTCCGGAAGGTGCTGTGTTCCAGTCAGTCAGCTCGAAGAAAGGAGTTCCGGCAGCACCAGGGTCCTTCGGAAAATATGCAGGTTCCGTTCCAGTGCAGGCGGCATCACACACAGTCGTTGTTCCGGATGAAGGGCCATAGCCTCCCTTCCCTTCAAGACAGTCTCCTCCCCAGGCACAGTTGTCGAAATGTTCAGCAAAGAGAATATCTGCACTCGCCGCGAAATCCACATTCACTTCGACCACATCTCCAGCCTTGATTTCCCTTGCTCCGACTGAAGCATAGCCTACATGATGATTATTGTCAGTCACCCTTACGGTGATTCCGTCAGAGTAGTTTCCCGGAGGAACAGCGGCATAGAGTCCGGATGTTTCCAGTCCTGAACCGTTCCCTGCCGCATTGACCACAGTGAATTGGCAGAGAGGATATGAAGAGTCAGCCGAAAGGCTTTCTCCGTCAAAGCCGAATGTGCCGCTCAGCGATGGAGCAGACAGATATGCGCTCATCAGCCTTCCTGAACCCTTCACATTGATTTTCACTATTCCGACAAGTGGTTCCAAGTACACTTCTCCGGAAGCGTCTGTCCGTGCACGCATAGGGAAAAAACGTGGGTCAGCAGCGCCGGATGCAGATGGAATCTGCGCCGGAGGAAGCACGAAACACTTCCTTGCCCTGGAATAGGCTTCAGCAGGAATAATGATTTCATATTCCCCAGCCGATGAGGCCTCAACTCCGATTGCAGGAGAGCCTTCCGACAATGTAATCTTACAGGAAGCTCCGTTCACAAGTGCATTGGGAGCAGCTTTCCAGTCGAAATCTACTCCGGAAGGTGTCTTCAGTTGAAGAACAGTTTCACCTGCAACAGGATTATCGCCAGGGCCATTGTCTCTGCACGAATGCAGGAACAACAGCATCATGCCGAAAAGGACTATTTGTATCTTATTTCTATACATTCAAAGTTGATCCTTGTACTGTTCACATTGGTATTGTGCATCACGATTCCAGTCTCATTGGCCCCGTCCCATTCGATCGGGAACACGGCCATCCTGTTGTCATAAGGGCGGATTCTGATGGCCACATCCTTCTTTCCGAACACATCCGACGGAATCATAGCCACATGGTCAGTAGAGCCAAGTCCGCAGGTGGAACAGGTGAAGTATTTCACGCCGGATATGTTCACATCCCACCAAGGCAGAGTCCTCAGATGCACATATTCCTCTCCCGTGACAATGTCCGGACAGATTTTGTATGTCTTTCCGCCGTCAATGGAGTATTCCAGACACCAATGGGCCGGGAAGAACTGGGAAGTCACTGCAGAAATGGCTCCGACACTGAAAGCATAGTGCACATACATGGATGTACCGGTGATATCCTCAGTGGAGAGATCCATCCTGAGGCCGTTGTAGCCGGTTATCTTATTGTCTTCCCACTGGAACCAGCCCTTGATTTCCGCCGTTATGGTAAGGCTCTTCCTGTACTGGTCCTGAGGTGTGGAAGGGACTATTCCCTTGTCGTCTGCTGTCAGGGCCGCATAAGAAGCAGAACTGCTTATCGGATAATCTATCAGTCCCGGAACCTTGTTCTCAACGGTCATATATGCGCGAGGAACAGGGTTGGAAATGGACAGGTCGTCTGACGGGATTCTTGAATTCATCCTTGCTTCCTTGTTTCCCGGATCAGCGAGTTTCGGGTCAATCTGCGCCCAGAGGCCGTAACGGTACTGGTAAGGCGCGCCATCCCATTCTGCAAGGTCGCGATATGTGGATTTCCCTTTCCATTCCTGACCGAATCCGGACTCATCCACTACACGGATCTGATATCGGCCGAGATTTCCGTACCGGAGCATATCTTCATGAACGAGGATACCTGTAACTGCGCCCACTCCCTGCGGGACTCCGTTTCCTGAACGTCTCCATTCACAAAGCATGTTTACCGGAGCGTAGATACCCTTTCCTTCCGAATCCATCAGCAGGCTGGCCCAGCCGTCCAGACGGTTGTTGTTCTTGGTGTTCATGCTGTTCACGCCGGACACGAGGGTATAGTTTTCATAAACGTTTGCGTATGAGCCGCTTTTGTAAACGAATTCGGTTTCCGGAATGCTCACCCATGTGTAGAGGTCGTCATCAGTAAGGGCTGATATTTTCTTGACCTTAGGCTGAGGCACGGAACCGGCGGAACTTGCCACCATATTCTCTCCGCCTACTCCCTTTATGACATAGCGGACAGGATTCTCCTCCTTGACCACTTCAAGACCAGGAAGAGCTATGGATATCATTGTTCCGGCAACGAGTATGTTGTCCTTTGCATTGTCGAATTTCAGACAGAAGCCGACGGAACCGTCCTCTGCCTGCACATAGGCGGTGCGGAGATTTTCCGTCACGTCCACGTCCTTATAGGTAGTGCTCGGATTCAGAGCTATGTTCATACTGTGGAAGTCGCTGATCACCACTCCGTCGAAATAGACGTCATCCTCGACCACGCCTTTGCCGGCATAATTCCGCACGTCTGCCAGGCTTATCTTGGAGCCGAACTTCCCGTCCTTGTTGGAGCTGGTCACATACAGGTTTACAGAAAGGGTCTCGTCCCAACCGTCCACATAGGAAACAGTGATTCTCGCTTTCGAGGTATGTTCCACAGAACTTGCAGCTGTCTCCGCCACGAAGTTCCCGAGTTCAGGAGACACGCCGGTTATCCAGTCAGTCCCTCCCGAGATATATTCTACCGTCGAAGAAAGATCGGAAAGAGGAATATTCGTGTCAATGGAGAATTCGGCAAAGCCAGGGGAAACGCCGCTTACGTTCTTGTATGGCGCGGCACACTCCAAATATGGCATCACGCCGCTCTGACGGACGTAAATGGTGTCTTTCTTGGCTCCGCCATCCAGTTCAAGTGCAAGTTTCACCATTCTGCGGAATGACGGATTTTCATTGAACGACACGTTTATCTCGCCGTCGCCTTCGAATTCCAAAGGCGTGACTTCAGACCATTCTCCGGACTCGTCGCCCAGGACATTGACAGTGACTTTACCGTTGGAATACACTTTTATGTCGGCTTTTCCGCCTTCTTTCGAGATTAGTATTTCTCCTTGTGACGGAGCGAGTTCCCGGATGTCGGCATATTCGGCATCGTCAAAAACATTGCAGGACATTGCAGCGAAAAAAGCTGCTGCCATAAGTATATATCGTCTTGTATCCATATTTTACTTGTATTGGAAGGTGACATCTTCAATGTAGAGGGCGGCGGTGTGTCCGGACATTTTTGAAGGCATCTTGGCGCCTGTCGCCGTCTGAGGCTTGGTCCAGCCGGATCCGCCAGGGTTGAGCGCCGCTATAATGTCAGAGGCCGGGGTAATCCTTACTCTTACCAATGAATGGCCGAATACTGAGGACGGCAGAGTAAAGCGGTAAGGGACAAGTCCGAAGCCGAAGTCCATTCCCGTATAGCAGGTAGCGGAGGCCTGACCGTAGTAAGGTTTCACTCCTCCTGAGAGAGCGAAAGGAATAGACCTCATCTCGAAGCCGGTCTTTCCGGTTGCAGCATTGACACAGTTCAGAGCCGTGCTCCAGGTAGTGCCGCCGTCATCGGAAGTATAGACTTCAACTTTCCAGTAAACCGGATAAGAGGTATTGTTGGTCCAGGAGCAGAAAGCTTCACTCGCAGTATGACGGCCGGAAGCAATGCTGAATTCCATGGCTGCCGCGCTGCCGGACATTCCCTTAGTGGAGAATTCCCACACGAGACCGTTGGTCTTGCCGTTCCATGCATTTCCGTTCCACTGGAACCACGCATGGGCGGAACCGTAGATGGCGAGCACAGTATAGCTGGAAGCACTGAAGAAAGGAGGGTCTGCCGCAGCTGCATATCCGGACTTGTATGATGTTACGTCAGTTCCGCGGTATCCGTGTATGATGGATATCGGATACTGGTTGTCGCCTATCGCGCCCGCCGGGGTACGGTTCTCGCTGTAGAACACCGGTGTTCCCGCATCAGGATCTGATGATGTCGCAATCATCTTGTTCTGAACCAGTTGGGTATCAGCATTCTTTCCCGGAACATAGGCTCCGCCAACCCACTTGTAGCGTCCGACGCTCACATGCTTTGCAGTAAGTTTCCACTGTGCGAGTGTCTTCCACGAAGAACTTTCAGCCTCAGCTATGGCGATGTCATCCCTGTCAAACGGACGGATTGAATACTCTCCCACATTGCCACCCCAACGAGGCATTTCCTGATGGACAATGATTCCGCTTACCGGACCGACACCCTTAGGGACACCGCTTCCGTTGCGTCTCCATTCGCACCCTACATTGACCAGCATATAGATACCGTCTCCTGCGGCATCGTACAGAAGGTTTGCCGCACCGTCCATAGCCCGCCTGTTCTGCGCTGAAGACACATTGGCATTGTATGTCGTTCCATTCCACCAGGCGGAAGGAGTGTATGGATTCACGATGGCGTTATGCTCGCGGATATTGGAGAATGAGCCGTCCTTGACGAAGAATTCCATGTCCGTAAGCGTAGTATGTGTATATACGTCTTCAGGTGTCAATGTAGCGATGGTTCGGTTCTTCACAGGAAGCGCATTGCCTGATGAAACGACATTGATTCTGTCGAAGTTTGCAAGTGTGTAACGCAGAGGTGATTCCTCCTTGTAAACCTTTACTCCGCCGAGGAATATCCTGACTCTGTCACCTCTTGAAAGAGTATTGAGTGAAGGCTCGGCGAACTTGAGGCGGAAGCCGAGGCTGCCGTCCAGAGACTCGATATAAGAGGTCCTGTCATTCTCGGTTGTGTACATATTGTTCGCATTGGAGCCGTCGCGGGATGCTGAAAGGCCGTCCACAGTGACACCATAGTTGATATTCTGGTCCATATTCGGATTTCCTGCTCCGCCGATCACTATGCCTTCTATATAGTCTTCGTAATCTTCGCCGTCAAGCCAGGTTCCGCCTGAGGCCATGGTTTCCCTTACGTTTGCGAATGTGACTTCTCTCGGCTGCACCTTCATCTTCTGTTCGAGGTCAGTGGAGGCGCTTGTGATCACGGACGCAGCATCTGTATAAGTGAGCGAAACGGTGGCATGGCGTCTTTCAGTCCCTTCATTCGGAGATACCGTAACATATACGGCGGACTCGTCGAAGCGACCGTCTGAAACGAAGTCGCCTCCTTCTATCTTGAGTTCGGCGTTCTTGAGTTCGGCACCAAGATTGGTCTCTATGGCCAGACGGCGTTCTCCGCCTTCGATGGAGACAATTTCCTTTTCAGGGAGACGAAGATAAACCGCATCTCCTGACTGTGATACGGTGATGCTGTCCTTATAGACTTCACCTGTTCCGTCTTCCACTGAAAGGAAAATCTTGGCACTTCTTGTTTTCCCGCTGTCGTTTGCGGAAACACGGAAACTGACCTTTCTCCTTACGCCGCCAGGGATTTCCGAATCTTCCGGAAGAGCCTCCGATTCAGAGCCGAGGGCAATGTCACCAATCCATCCTGATCCGCTGTCAGCATAGACGACAGACGGAGCGACTCCCTGGAAATATTTCTCCGGGATATTGGTATCGACAGACGCCTCAACATTGTAAGTTCCTGAAGGATAGTCCATTGATTCTTCCTCAAACACTATCTGCGGGAGTTTGATTCCAGGATTCTGGATGACTGTAATAGTCTTCTCGCCGGAGGCTGAAGTGATCTTCACGACTGCCTGGCGGCTAAGAGCGTCATTCTCTGAAAACAGAAGATGGATAGTGGTCACATCCGAGCCTGAAGTACAGTCAAGTTCAGCCCAGTCCTGTCCGGAAACCAGTTCGGCATTCCAAGGTGATGTACAATAAACTGTAATAGGCAGTTTGGTCTCCGTGTTGCTGACTTTGTAAAGGTCCGAGTCGACAGCGAGCTCCCAACTCTCCTTATACAGCTGATTGCAGCTGCAGGCGGCAAATATTGCAATGAATATGTATAAAATCTTTTTCATGTCATGTCTATTCTTAAGGTCCTACATCCCTTCTGCGACGTATTCGTCATTGGTAAGTATTCCTCCCGACAGGGCACATTGCGTGTCAGGGATAGGATAGAACCTGTGGCAAGGCTTGATTCTCTCACGCAGAGCCGGATTCTGAGTATTTGCAAGAGTCTGTTCATACCAGATTCCCCAGCGGACGAGGTCGAATTTCCTCTGGAACTCGCCTCCGAGCTCACGCGCTCTCTCTGCGCGTATGACTGTGGTCAATGACTCGAATCCGGTGAAGTTGTCAACAGGATCCACGCCAGCCCTTTTCCTGACAATGTTGAGATACTGCATGGCTCCGTCAGCATCCTCCAGGTTACAGCAGCATTCCGCAAGCATAAGGACGGCATCCGCATAACGGAAAACCTTGTAGTTGTTCGAATCCTGCGCGAGTGTCATGCCAGGACACCAGAACTTGGGACCTGCCCAACCGATTCCATAACGTCTTGCGTAGGTGAATGTGCTTCCGGTCTCGAGGTTGCCGAGTCCCAATGTAAGAAGCACTCTGCAGTCTATTTTCTTGCCGCGGATTTCGCCTTTTGCAATCGCGTCCAAGTCGAGCCTGGTATAATAACGTCCATCAACATTGTCATACTCGTCATCATAGGTGAGAGGCATCGGGTCGAACAATGAGTTCTGATAATTCGCGTTCTCCGTCTTGGTGCCGCCCTGAGCCGGACGGAAGATGCCATAGGTGTTGGTGGCTACCAGCGCCGACCATGAGGTCTGGTCTTCACCCATGAACGGAAGGTTCACTCCGTCAAAGAGATACTCTCCGGTTTCCTTGTTTATGCCATGCTGCGGTGTCATGATGGCCGCCACGTTCCCGGCAAACTGCACATCTGTACGGCTCCAGTCATGCTGAATCTCGAAAATGCTTTCAGGCGTGTTCTTGTAACGCCACATAGTCTGCTCCAAAGGATAATTTTCCTCCGTGAGTTCGCCGTATATGTCTTTCAATGCCATAAGCGATTCCATTGCAAGCGCCCAATCCTCGTTCCATATGGCGAACTTGCTCATGAGCATAAGCGCAAGGGCATATCCCGCACGATAATGAGGAACCTCAGATGTCCTGACCTTGAGGCCGTTCTCCTCGGTGAAATAAGGAAGAGCATTGTCCTTCAGGTCATAGTAGAGGTCCTCGCGGATATCCCGCGCATCTGTGCGTGGAAGTTTGCGGATTTCCTGCAATGTCTTGTCATCGGCGACCATATTCTTGTAGAACGGTACACCATTGAACGTGCAGGTAAGCACGTAGTAGTACATTGCACGTAACACTCTGGCTTCCGCCACCAACGGCATCTTTTCCTTTTCGTCAAGTTCCGATGCGAGAATGCCTTCGATGCACTCATTGGCTCTCATCACACCGAGATATCCCTGACGCCATACAGTCGCTCCGAACTGCGGCTTGGCAGGAGTGACGTCCAGACAGGCGTCCACAGTGGTGGAACGGGAATACCAGATGTCACTGCAGGCCTCTGTCATGAGCATGAAGTTGGCTTGATAGATGGCGGTAAGAGGGGTATATACACCATACAGCGCTGATTCGCACTGGGTTACATTTCCATAGTAATGGTCCCTGTTGACAAAGGAAGAAGGAACTTCCTTGAGGGAACAAGATACGGCTGCAAAAAGCGCTGCCAATATTGCGATATAAGTCTTTTTCATGGCTTTTCCTGTTTAATAACGTACCTGAATGCTGAAAACTGCCATCCTTGACTGCGGATATGCGCCCATGTCCACGCGTCTCAGGGTGCTGTCGCCGCTGTTGGTGGAAACGTCAGGGTCAAATCCGTTGTAGTCAGCAATGAGGAAGAGGTTCTGTCCTGACAGGCCGAAAGTCACGTCCCTGAGGAACTTGCTCTTCTTGCTCAAATCCCAGCGGTATGTGATATTGACATTCTTGAGCCTGATGTAGGAAGCATCGTGAACCTGGAAACTGGAAGGAGACATCCTCATCTCCGTTCCGGCACGCGGAATGTCGGACTCTGGATTCCTCACAGGATGCCAGCTGTCCAGCATATAGCGGTACTGGTTGGCCGAATAGGTTCCTGACATTGACAATTCAGCGTAGTTATAGAGTCTTCCGCCGAGCGAATAGGTAAGATACGCACCGATGCTCCAGTTTCCGATAGTGAAGGTATTCTGGAAACCTCCATACAGTATCGGATCCGAATTGCCGAGATAGATCAGGTCGGCATCAGACATGATTCCGTCATGGTTCTGGTCCACATATCTCGGATAACCGAGAATGGAAGTGGCATTGTTCGTGGTGGTGTTCGATATATAGCTGCGGGTGAACTTATTGCGTTCAAACTCATCTACATTGTGCCATACTCCTGCATACTGGAAGCCCCAGAGAGAGTTGAGCGGATAGCCCTTCTTGTAGCCGTACATCATGAAAGAGTTGTTGCCCGGGCTCATCAGAGACGCCACATAATCTTCCTGACCAATGTCGTTCACCATCTGCCTGTTGTGCGAAATGGTAAGCTGAGACTCCCAACCGAACTTCTTCTTTTCAATAATCCTACCGTTCAGGGTAAGTTCGACACCTGTATTGGAAGTCTTTCCCAGGTTGGTGAGACGTGAAGTATAGCCGGTCGTCTGTATGGTCTGGAGATTCAGGAGCAGATCACTTGTCAATGAATGGTAACCTTCCAGGGCCACGTTTAGCCTGCCCTTGAACAGGGATGCTTCCAATGCCACGTTGTAAAGGTTCGTCTTCTCCCAAGTAAGGTCCGGATTGGCCACTCTTGACGGCACCATGCCGGTTGCGACCTTGCCGTCGGTAAGCCAGGCCTTATTGACAATGGAGTATGCGTCCAGTGAACGGTAATAGGAAATGGCATCGTTACCGGTGCGGCCTGCACTCACCCTGAGAGACAAGTCGTCCACCCATCTTACTCCCTTCATGAAGTTCTCTTTCTTGATGGCCCACTTGAAGGCAGCGGACGGGAAGAAACCCCATTTGTTATTGGCAGCAAAGTTGGAAGATGCGTCGAAACGGCCAGTCACTGTAAGGTAATATTTCTGGCGGTAGTTGTAGTTCACTCTAGCGAAAACAGATTCCTTCACCACATGTTCATTGGTGGTGTACGGGGTGAGATTCTCCTTATTGGTGACTCCCTGAAGATTGTTCCACTTGAGTTCGTCAGTAAGAAGGCCTTCCGCCTTGAGAGAAAAATAGTTCATATCATTGGCAGAAGCCGAGAAACCGAGCAGTGCATCGAAGGCATGTCCACGGCCCTTGCGTGCATACATGGCAGTATTTTCCGTACTCCACTTGCGGGCATCACCCTCGTAGCGGTATCCGTCAGCGCCCTCGCCTTCTATCCTGTTTGGAAGATAGCTCGGCCAGAACTGATAGTCATGTCTCTGATATACCATCAGGGAATTCTGGCTCTTGATGGTAAGGCCTTTCACCGGACGCAGTGTCACCTCCACCACGTCATTCTTGGTGATCATCTCCCTCTCGTTGGACACCATGTTGATGTTCGCGATAGGAGTATTGATGGCATTGCCGTTCTCATACAGAGGATTGTACCTGTCATTCGGACCAATGATAGGAGACAGGTAGATGGCACCGTCCCAGAAGGCGGTTCCGCCGATATTGGCCTTGTTCAAGTCCCTGTCCTGGAAAGAGTAGGACATTTTCAGGGCTACATTGAGCCACTTGGCGAAGTCGTAACTGATATTGAAACGGCCTGTCATCTTGCGGATTCCGCTGGCTTTGATGATACCCTTGGTATCGTTCCATGAAACGGAGCCGAAATATGAAAGCTTGTCCGTCACCTTGCCACTTGCAGAGAGGCTGTAATTCTGGTAAGGGGCGATTCTGGTTATCTCCTTGATCCAGTTGGTGTCATTGGTATAATCTGCCGGATCGTAAACTGGAGCTTTATTCGGGCCGTACATGAAATAATAACGGTCATTCATATAACGTATGAACTCATCCTTGTTCATCACGTCCAAAGTCTTGGCTATCTGTGATACACCGAACTCCGCCTTGGCGACAATGCTCGGACGGGAGGTGACACCTCTGCGGGTAGTGATGAGGACTACGCCGTTGGCACCCCTGGAACCATAAATGGCAGTAGAGGAGGCATCCTTCATGATGGATATGGACTCCACATCGGCAGGGTTCACATCTCCGATATCATGAACTGCGTCAATCACGCCGTCCACGATTATGAGCGGCTCATTGGAAGCGTTGATGGAACGGGTTCCCCTGATTCGGATGGAAGTATTGGCCCCCGGCGCACCGCTGGTGGACATGATGTCCACACCGGCAAGACGTCCCTGAAGAGCCTGGTCAAGTGATGTATTAGGTGCCTGGGCAATATCTGACATCTTCACGGTGGACACGGAACCGGTCAGGTCGCTCTTGCGGGCAGTGCCGTATCCGATGACCACCAGTTCATTGAGTTCATTGCTCATGTCAGGTGCAAGGTCCACATTGATGGTAGTCCGCCCGCTGATAAGTATTTCCTGCGTGGTGTATCCCAAGAAAGAGAACTTGAGAATATGCTGCATGTCCGAAACGGTAATCTCGTAACGTCCGTTGGAAGAAGTCATTGTTCCGGTTTTTCCGTCATCGGTAACGACTCCTGCTCCCGGGAGAGGATCTCCGTTTTCATCCCGGACAAAACCGGAAATCTTCAGTTTGCGGGCAGTCTGGCCATCCTTGCCTGTTCCTGTAAGAGAAATGGCAATGACATTGCCCTTGAGTTCTGCCGACAGCGGGGCCTTGAAAATCTTTGAGAGTGCCTCCGAAAGCGGAGTTTTGTTCAGCGAGGCTGTAACTGTATAAGATTCGAGGTCAATCTTGTCGCTCGAAATCACTGAACAGCCTGTCTGCTCCTTCAGCTTGGCAATCACGTCAGGGAGTGGAGTCCCGTCAAAAGAGGCTGTCACCATCTGCGCCCCAAGCGGGAGCGACAGCAACAGCGCTGACAACAGGGATACCCCAAATTTGATCAGTCGCATCATTTGCAATCAGTTTTTAATGTTATTTTTCATTAATGGATATTATGTTTCCGTCGATTTTCCATGAAATAGGAGTGATGGTGGCTACCGCCTGAAGGACGTTTTCGATAGGTTCTCTTGTGTTCAGGCTGATGCGGAATGATGAATCCGCATATTTTACAGGACTGTACCTGATGTCCATGTCATATATGGAGGAAAGTCTCACAAGAAGTCTTTCCAGCGATATCCTGTCATAATTCAGATGTCCGTTCATCCAGCTCAGATACTGGTTCACGTTCTCGCTCCACGTGGAGACGTTTCCGGTGACAGTCCCATAGGAAAGGACCTCACCCGGCCGCATGGTAAGGGACATGTTGCTGTTTGAGAACTCGACTTTGCCTTCTACGAGCACGGTCTTTATCTCCGGGTCCGAGTGGTAGGCTGAGACATTGAACTTGGTACCTTTGGCTGTAACTGTACTCTCTCCCACATGCACGCTGAAAGGATGCTCCGGATCTGCAGTTACAACAAAATAAGCCTCACCCGAGAGCTTCAGTTCCCTCTTGGACACGAAATTGTCCGCATAAGATATTGTGGATGAGGAATTGAGACGCACTGTACTGCCGTCAGGGAGTATTTCTGTACGAATTTCTCCACGGGCCGTGCAAAGCCTGATGATATCCGGCGAAGGAGAGGCTTCCTTGTCGTTTCCGGAAATGAGGAACAACAAAAGGAAACAAGCGGCAACACAGGCTGCAGCGACGCTTCCCCATAATATGCGTCCCTTATTGATCCGACGTCTTACTGCTCTGAAAGAGCGGACTCTATCAGCAGAAGGGTTGTAGAACTGGGAACGGAGGTCGTCGAGTGCCTCCATTTCCTCTTTAAGTGCAGGATTGTTTGTCAGGGCTTCGTATAGAGTCTTTTCCTCCTCGATGGTTGTCTCTCCCTCAAGGAATCTCATATACAGCCTTTGCATTGATTTGTCCATATCAGTACAGTGTTACTATGCAGACGTCCGCAGACGCACTCCATAATATATAACGCAGACCGCCTGATATGGTACACTTCCGGAATGTGATTTTTTAGAACAAGCCTATGAAAAAGAGCAGGCCAATGAGCATAATGGCGGCTCTAAGTATCTTGAGGGCTTTTGAAATCTGATTCTTGACAGCCTGCTCCGTAATGCCCAACCTGAAAGCTATCTCCTTGTTTTTCAGGCCGTCAATGCGGCTCATGACAAAGATTTCCCGGCAGCGTTCAGGAAGTGATGAAAGCGCGATTTCCACCTCCTTTACCAGTTCATCATAAATGAGGGCATCCCCACTGCCGTTGAGCATGATCGAAGAGTAAAGTTTTTCGCTTTCGGTTATGTCGTAGAAATCCGTAGTAATGACATTGCCCTTGGAAAGACGTCTTCTGAGGGTATCTTTGCAGGAATTCCTAAGCACGGTAAAAAGGAGCGGAGCGAAGTTTTTCTCTTCCTTTCCGCGATATTTGCTGTATAACTTGACGAAAGAATCCTGCACGACATCCTCTGCCGCCGCAGCATCCCCGAGGATGTGCGCAGCAAAATTCTCCATCCGCTGACTGTATCGGTAGAATAAGGATTCCAACAGGTCTTCGTCCAGTGTCATAACGCAAAAATCATCTATGCGCCGCAAATATAGCGACTTTCAGATAATAACCTGCATCATCTTGACTGAAAAAAAACAGACGAAGCCGTTCATCTGAAGTTGTTTTTCGACGAGATTCCTGACACTAAGGAGCAGAATGACGATTTCAAAGCTCATTTATGCTACTTGCAGGAACTCCAGCAGTTCAAGAAAGCGAACATAAAGATACAGCACGATGACATTTCAGAAATAGATTCACACAAACAAAGAAAGGACCCACCAACACTACTGACCGCTCAAGTAGGAACTTAAGGCTTCATGTTGCATAGATCCGTTCTCTTACGCAAAAGTATACATTTTTTCTAAAATACAAAATTAACACACGAACGGACGAACAAGGCATAGAACCACGGTAGTTTGACACTTTAAAATCCGAAAATAGTTAAGAATATTTGATAGAGTTCGTTCAGAACTCTTTTTTTTGTCAAATTTATTTTCTATTTTTGTAATGCCTTTGTGATGCTTATTAGGTTTTACAGATATGATTCTAAAGACTTTGTCAATGGGCAAGCAGCCCGTCTATTATGTTCAGAAGAGTTACCGCAACGAAGACGGCAAGCCGTCCACCAAGTACGTAGAGCGCCTCGGCACTCTTGAAGATCTGGAAAAGCGCTTCGGGAGAGAAGATCCCATCGGAGAAGCCAAAAAGTACGTTGCTGAACTCACTGCCCAAGAAAAAGAGAACAGGAAGAAGATAATGCTGGAGCTCAACCCTGCCGCACTCATTGACAAGAATGCCCAGCGATGTTACAATGGCGGATATCTCTTTCTCCAGAAAGTGTATCACGAACTGGGTCTGGACAAGATATGCAGAAAGATAGAGAAGCGCCACAGGAACAAGTACGACCTGGACGAAATACTTCAGATGCTGCTCTTCACAAGGATACTTTATCCCGGTTCCAAGCTGTCGTCTCTCGAGGATGCAAAGCGCTTCATAGAGCAACCTAAAGTCGACATCCATCAAGTATACAGGGCATTGTCCATCCTCGCGGAGGAAAGCGACGACATCCAGGCGGACGTATACAGGCGCAGCCTGAAACTCGGCAAGAGACGCGACAAGGTCATCTACTACGACTGCACCAACTATTACTTCGAATCGGAAGAGGAGAACGGACTCCGCCAATACGGCCATTCAAAAGAGAACAGGCCGAACCCTATAGTCCAGATGGGTCTGTTTACCGACATGGACGGCATTCCGCTTGCGTTCTGCGTCAATCCGGGAAACACGGCCGAGGCCACCACGCTCCAGCCCTTGGAGGAGAAGCTCAAGGAGAAATTCGGTCTGTCAAAAGTGGTCGTCTGCACTGACGGAGGCCTGTCATCGTACGACAACAGGAAGCATGACAGTGTCGGAGAACGCTCTTTCATTACCGTCCAGTCGCTCAAGAAGCTTGAAGGCCACCTGCAGGACTGGGCCACACAGACTACGGGATGGAAACTGGTTGACTTCAGCACAAAGAATGGCCCAATGCTGTCAAAGGAGGAATACGACCTGACCAAGTTGAATCCTGACGAATATGCGGACAGGCTCTTCTGTCGGGAACGCTGGATACAGACCAAACTCAGTAAGACGGGGGAAGAACTGGAGCAGAGACTGATCGTGACCTTCTCGTTCAAGTACCGCGACTATCTGCAGCATATACGAGGAAAACAGATAGCGAGAGCCGAACAGAGCATAAAAAACGGCACCGCCGGCAAACTCGGCAAGAGCCAGAATGACCCCAAGCGCTTCATCAAGTGCGAGAAGTGCACCGTTGACGGCGAGGTCGCCCAGTACAACAGCTACTCACTCAATCAGGAGATGATAGATCAGGAATCCCGTTTCGATGGCTTCTACGGCATCTGCACCGACCTTTGGGACGACGCTCCGGAAATCATAAAGGTCAATGGCGGGCGCTGGATAATCGAGGACTGCTTCAGACTTACCAAAACCGAATTCGAGGCTCGTCCCGTCTTCCTCCAACGCGACGACCGCATTACCGCACACTTCCTCACCTGCTTCCTTGCGCTCATCATATACAAGTACCTTGCGAAGAAGGTCAACCGTGCCGGAGAGAAGTTCAGCCCCGACCAGATAATCGGAACCCTACAGGACATGAACTTTCTCAAAGTAACGGGAGAAGGATACATCCCGACCTACACAAGGACCGACCTCACTAATCACCTGCACGGTTCAGCCGGCTTCAGAACCGACACCCAGATAGTCACAAAGAAGGCCATGAAGAGCATCATAGCCTCCATCAAGACTTCAAAGGATGAAAAGGACAATGACGAGGCGTAGCCGACAGGCGGTCAGCCACGGCGGACGTGGCCAGCCCACGGCCTCGGAAAGTGGGAGGTGCCTGCCGGATACAAGTTCTCGCGATAGCGAGGACGCAGGAGACGGTAGGAGGGCCGAACGAAGCAGCGCGGAGTGAGTTCCACCGTGACGGACTGCCAGTCGGCGCGAAATCACCATTGATGCATTACATACTTGCATAATTGCAAAAGCCCCAGAATCGCCATTACAGCGCTCTGGAACTTTTTATGTCTTAAAATCAAAGTGTCAGAGATGGTAATATAACACTTTTTTCTTGCAAATCATTTCATATCGAAAAATGATGCGTGCTAAGAGTATCATTACTCGGGACTTTACTCCGAGAATTTCGTGCTGATAACGGGCCTTATTTCCGACATCGTGTTCCATTCACCCTGTGGAACGGAACACGAAAAATACAGCTGTTTTCCTTCCGAATCCGTATTGCTCAGTATCGCCTGTATAGCACACGATACAACCGGATACATTTTGTTTTTCGAATCCTTTAACATGTTTTAACAAAGTCCGTTTGGCGGTCTCAAAATGACTTCCTATCTTTGCTGTTGTGTTACGCAAGTCTTTGATATTTAATAAATTATATAAAATATGATTAAACCTCCAGGAATTATCGACAATACTATTGAATTGCCAGGTCGCTGTTATGCAATAAGGATGATGCCCCACGAAATAGATATTGCGGACATCCATGATAAATGGGACCAGGCATATGCCGATGCGATGAAGCTAATCGTTGATGGAAATGTAGATGAAGGGAAAGAAATACTTGAAGAACTATATCGCAGAAAGTATAATCGCGCCGGACACACTTTGTCCTACGGATATGGTGCAGGTTGGTTTGGCGAGCCAGATCCAAAGAAGTATCTGTCCCTTGTCTATGCCTTAGTTCTTAAAGGGTATTCAGCTGCATTCTCCGATTACGGTTTCTGCTATGATTGTGGAATCGGGGTAAAAAAGAGTATGAGATGGGCGTTATACTGGTACCGGAAAGCGGCCGACTATGATGAGGAGGCACAGAACATTCTGGGACTATGTTACGAAGAAGGTCTCGGTGTGCTGAAGGACTACGAGAAGGCTTATTACTGGTTCCAACTAGCGGTAAAAAACGGAGCTGGTGCTTGTGCAGAACACAACCTGGCTCGTTGCTTTAGGCTTGGCAGAGGAATCTCGGAAGATAAGGAAATGGCAAACAAATATGAGGCGCTTGCTGTAAAGCATGGGTTCCACAAAAAAGACAAAGGAACAGTAATATGATTCAGGACAATCAAACCAACATAGTATATCTGGCACATGGCCTCAGCCACTACGTGTCGGTTTGCGGGAATCTGCTGGAGGCGCTGCACAGAGAACATATCCACGCCGAATTTCTACCCCACACATCATCCTACAAGCAAGTCTGGGCACGGGACTATATGCCGATTCAACTCGAAAAGACTCTTTTCTTTTTCTATGAGTATTGGCCAGATTATCTGCTGGGATATGATGGCTACATCCCGAATGTCCTGGAAATTATTGACCATTTGCACCTCGGTCGTATTCCAATGGACTATGTACTGGACGGCGGTAACATTGTCAAATGCGGGGATAAGGTAATAATGACTGACAAAATATTCCAAGAGAACGGCTGGATGGAAAGGAAAGAACTGCTATCAACACTGGAGGATTATCAGCAGGTCCAGATTATCATTATACCTTGGGACCGATACGAAATCTTCGGTCATTCCGACGGGATGGTGCAGTGGATCGCAGGGAATCGGGTACTAATGAACAATTACATCAATACTGATCCTGGCTTCCGAAGAAAGCTGTTGGCAGCCCTCTCTCCGCATTTCATTGTCGAGGAATAGGAGTATAACACCCCAAGGCTCAACAAACTATCATGGGCCTACCTCAATTTCTTTCGCGTAAAAAATTGTATCTTTGTACCTGGCCTGCACACGAAGGAAGACCATCTGGCCCTTCAGCAAATCCAGCAGTTCTACCCTGATTGCAAAGTCATTCAGGTACAAGGATGTGAAAAACTGGCCCGAGACGGTGGCGCCCTCCATTGTGTGACATGGAATGTCCTTGCCGATGTTTACTAGAGGGCAAAAGAAGAAACATAATTATGGTGATATGATTAACGAACAGTACATTGCCAGACACGGTCTCAAAGAGTGCCTGTATGCCTTCCGCGGAGCGGAAGACGGCTCCATTGATGCGAGGATGTCTGCTCTCAAAACGGAATTTTATCATCTTGCCCAAAAGATGCTGTACGGAGGTTTCCTGCAGGTTGGGGATGATTACGAAATCTATATCCGTACGGTGGAATTCTATTACCACGAGGAGAAAGAGTCGGAAAAACAGATCCAAGACCCTATCGTTTATCATCGTAACGGGAGATTCCCCGGCAGGGACCTGCCACCATTTCCGATGATGTCCCTCCATGCCCATTGGTCCGGTTATGATATTACATTCGAAGATTCGTGTGGCCGATACCGTGCTTCGGCGCTCATCAGAGAATTTGCGATCTTTGACCGCCATGCAGGAGAACACGGCAGTTGGATTTACTGGTTCACCGGTGAGGAATATGGTGATGGTCGCTACGTACCACAGCCGACACCCAAGTTCGATGACCGTTTCACCTACCTCCAGTTTTACCTAAATGGATTCAGTATTGACGGCACGGCCAATCGAGTTGTTTGGAAGGATTTCAAGTCCCCGGAGTATGGCAAACCAACGATAAAGACACGTCGCAACGTCTTTCAAGACAAGGAGAAGAAGATTCCTTGTGACCGTCCTTGGGCTTTCCGTAGAGAAGATTTACTCCATTTCCTCAGAGAAGAATAGCGGTTTGTATCGTTTTGTATCGGGTGCGCTACAAGTGATACGACTGATACACGGCCGAATATCGCTGGAAATTGTTGACGATTTCTGTTTCATCTGTTCCGCTTGTCCCACTCATTCCGTGGAACGGAACTAGGCCGATGATCAGGGTCAATAGATACTGCCGCTCCGCGCCCGTTACAGGAAAAAGCGGTCAAAGCCAGATGTCCCTTTTGGTATCAGAGGCATATTCGTTTTCCGTCGCATCTTCATGGCCTTCCGTTTCGCCTATCTCGTATTGGCTTCCATGATAATTGAACAGCAGTTCTATCTCTTACGTATATCCGTCGACCAGATTATCGGAATCGATCATTGCATCAGCCATTTCTTTACATTAACTACGACAGAATTTATATCCTAACACAGATGCCAGAAATTATTCCACCAAATCTTTTCAATAACAGTTGTCGTTATCCACCAAATCTTCTTCATCCGTGACCTTCCCAGAAAGTCCACTGCGAATTAAACCACGCAACTTTTCATAAATATTGCGTGAACTTTCCTGCAATTTTCTTACATTTGTGCGGAACAAATGCCGCAATTTATTATGCAGACACTTTACGAACAATTCCATCAACTTCTGGAGCTGACACCCATGAACTTTTTCCGGGAGCAGCACGACACCATAAACTGGGATGTCCGCATCTTGGGTATCCTTGGCCAGAAAGGTGTCGGTAAATCCACTCTCATCCTACAACACATCAAGAGAACAGGGAATAAGAATGAATCCCTTTACGTGATTGCAGATGATATCTACTTCAGTGCACACACTCTTCTTGATACTGCCAAGAGCTTCTTTGCCCGTGGCGGGAAATATCTGTATATAGACGAAATTCATAAATATCCGGGCTGGAGCCAGGAGATCAAGAACATCTACGATAGCCTGCCGCTGCTCCATGTCGTATATTCCGGCAGTTCAATATTGGATCTTAAAGAAGGGGGTGCAGACCTTAGTCGCCGCGTCATCGAGTACCATCTTCCTGTCTGGTCATTCCGCGAATACTTGAACTTGCGCAATGGTTGGTCATTAAAACCTGCCAGTTTGGAAGATGTATTGCAAGGGAAAGTTGATTTTCCGTACGGGGCTGAACGACCATTGAAATACTTCGAAGAATATATGAAAAAGGGCTGCTATCCTTTTTTTCAGGAACCGGAATTCGAAACTCGTATGAGACAAGTCATCAACACTACCGTTGAAGTCGATATTCCCAAATACGCCAGGATGACCATCGCCGCCACGCAGAAGCTCAAGAAATTCATGTACTACATTTCCAAGAGCGTCCCTGTCAAGATTAATTTCTCGGATATGGCAAGAGACTTGGAATTAAGTCGCGACGAACTTCCCAAGTATCTGGAATATCTGGAAAAAGCCGAACTTGTTTCCGTCCTGCGTATGAAGGCCAACGGGGACGCAATTCTCCGCAAAATGGACAAGCTTTATCTCCAGAATTCCAATATGTCCTATGTCCTTTCGGGCGAAAATCCGGACACGTGGAATGCCCGAGAGACTATCTTTTATTGCTGGACCAAGCAGAAGTACGATACGGTAGAATCTCCTGTTTCAGATTTTGAGATTGACGGAAAGACTTTCGAAGTGGGCGGGCGCAACAAAGGAAAGAAACAAATATCCAATTTGGAAGACGCATATGTGGTCAAGGATACAATAGAGTATGTGTTTGACAATCAAGTACCACTATGGATGTTCGGATTCCTCTATTGACAAAGAAGTCGTAACGAGATAAGAGAAAATAGGGACAAGCCATTTCCGGCCTATCCCTGTGAGCATGATTTAACTTGCGACAGGCTCTTAATGCTGCCCGGAACTATTACCGGACCTATTGTTGTTCAGCAATAAAAACATATCTTTGCTTATTGGAAAGCATCCATAACCAAAACAACAGAAAAAGATCATGGCAAAGAGCAAAATAGACTTTATACTACTTCTCCTTGCGACTCTCTGCTGTTCAATGGCTCACGCACAAAAGCAAGTTTCTGCAGAACTGAGAGATTCCACTGAGAGCGGAAGCGACATCATAAAGATAGTTGGAAATCACTCCAGCAAAGGAGCGGTCAATAACGCCCTTGACATATTGAGCGGCCAGGCAGCCGGTGTCAACGTGACATCCAACGGTCTGGACCGGATGGCTATGCTCAATAGCGTGCGGGTGCGTGGTACGACATCCATTATCGGTGGCAATGATCCTTTGGTGCTGATTGACGGGGTCACTTCTGACGTGCTCACCCTTTCAACCATCTACCCTGCAGACATCGAGAGTTTCCGGATATTGAAGAATGCCACAGAGACAGCAATGTACGGTTCACGTGGAGCGTCAGGTGTGATTGAAGTCAAAACGAAAAAAGGAACAGGACGTGGTTTTCAGATATCCTATGAAGGAAATGTAGGTTTCGAGCGGATGTACAAACATCTGGAAATGCTCAATTCCTCAGAATATGTTGCCACCGCAAAGGCTTTGGGCGTCTATTGCAATAACGGAGGGTTCAACACGGACACTTATAAGGTCATTACCCGCACAGGACTTGTGAATAATCACTATCTCGCATTCAGCGGGGGCACACCTCAGTCAAACTATCGTGCCTCATTCGGCTTGATGGACCACAACACAATCATCAAGAAGATGGACTATGGCGTTTTTGTCGCAAAAGTTGACGTAACCCAGAAAGCCTTCAACAATAGACTTACTGGAGAGTTCGGAGTATTCGGATCGTCGTTCAAGAACCATGATATCTTTGACACGCAGATGCTGTTCTATTCCGCAGCATGCCAGAATCCAACTTTCCCTGCCGGAACTGACGAACATGGGAACTGGCTAAAAAACGAATCTGCAACGCACATCAATCCGCCAGGAATAGTGCTTGAAGAGAAAAACGACTCCAAGGATTTGAACTTTGATGCCCACATTAAGCTGAGCTACGATATCAATACTGACTGGCGGGTCTCCGCCTTCGGTTCCTACCTCTACGGTTCTACCGAGAACGGGCAATTCTGCCCGACATGGGTATGGGCACAAGGCAACGTGTACCGTGGCGAGTTCAAGAAAGAGGAGTGGCTCGGCAATGTATCTCTGGATTTCATCAAGCAGTTCGGCTCACATAAGGTCTCTGCCGGAGTAAGCGGCGAATACCGCAAGCTGCAAAAGACGGCTTTCTGGGTATATGCCAAGTGCATACCCACAAATAACTTTCATTACGACAATCTGGGCGCGGCTGCTGTCAGACCATATGGTGGAACTGAAAGCACTTATGAAGACCAATCTCTGGCTTCGTTAATGGGGAGCATCACATATAGTCTGCTTGACAGATACACTTTGGCGTTGAATGCACGCGGTGACGGATCGTCAATGGTAGGCGCCAGCAACACATGGGGATTCTTCCCTTCCATATCATTTACATGGGATTTGAAAAAGGAAAGGTTTCTCATCAATGTAAAGCCGCTGTCCATGCTCAAACTCCGTGCTGGCACAGGACAGGCAGGCAACCTTGGAGGCATCTCTGCATATACCACCATGAACACCGTAAGGCAGACCGGCATTGTCCCTATCAATAGTTCGCCGACAGTAACACTTGGCATGGTGAGAAACAACAATCCCGATTTAAAGTGGGAAACGAAGATGACATTCAACATCGGTGCGGACATGGGACTCTTTGCCAACGGTCTTATACTCACGGCGGAGTATTACTTTTCCAAGACTACCGACATGCTCTATGCCTACGAAGTTCCGGTTCCGCCATTTGCATACAACACATTGCTCGCAAACATCGGTTCCATGTCAAACAGCGGATTGGAATTCGGCCTGTCCGGGCAGCCGATAAGAAAGAAAGACATAGAACTTAACGTTAATATGAACCTGTCGTTTCAAAGCAACAGACTAATCTCGCTGAGTGGAAAGTACAAAGGAATGAGCATGTCCGCGGCGAGTGTCACCGCCATCGGGGCCTTGGACGGAGCGGGACAGAACGGCGGCGACAACAATGTGGTTTATCAGATAGTCGGACAGCCACTTGGCGTTTTCTATCTGCCACATTGCAAGGGACTCGTAAAAAATGAGAACGGCAGTTATTTCTACGACATAGAGGATCTGGATCATAACGGCAAGGTAGATATAAGCGACGGCGGCGACCGGTACATCGCAGGACAAGCCACACCAAAGGTAATCCTCGGCTCAAACATCAGTTTCAGATACAAGAATTTCTATGTCTCCATACAGATGAACGGAGCATTCGGGCACAAGATCTTCAATGGAACGGGATTATCATTTACAAGTATGGCTTGCTTCCCGGACTACAATGTGCTTAAGGATGCCCCTCAGAAGAACATCGTAGATCAGAGAGTCTCCGACTATTGGCTTGAAAAAGGTGACTATCTGAACTTTGAGCATTTGACATTAGGATATAACGTGCCCTTGAAAAGCAAGACGTTACGTTCATTGCGCATATCTGGCAACGTAAGCAACCTTGGAACAATTACGGGCTACAGAGGTTTGACGCCAATGATAAACAGCTACGTGGTGAACAGTACTATGGGTATTGATGACAAACGTAACTATCCTCTGTTCCGCACATATTCGTTGGGGTTGAGCATACAGTTTTAATACGGAAAAAGCATGAAGAAGATTATTGAATACATATTGGCAGTACCGTTGATGCTTTGCTTCTGCAGCTGTCTGGATGAACATCCGAAAGACCAGCTGGACCAAGAGGAAATATACAACAACGCAGATAATATATACAAAAATGCAGTAGCTTCCCTGTACAACTACATTGGGAGCAATCAGGAGTCCGAAGGACTTCAAGGAACCTGTAGGGGCATCTACGACTACAATACATTGACAACAGATGAGGCAATGATTCCGATCCGTGGAGGAGACTGGTACGATGGCGGCCTGTGGGAAAACATGTATCAGCACAACTGGAACGCCAATGATATCAGTTTATATAATGTATGGAAATACCTCTTCAAGGTAATAGTCATATCCAACCAGTCGCTTTCCGTCATTGATAACCACAAGAGTCTGCTTTCGGCTGAACAGGCCCGTGATTTCACGGCAGAGATAAGAGCTGTGCGGGCATTGTTCTACTACTATGCGATGGATATGTTCGGACGTGTTCCTATCGTGACATCATACGACGTGAAATTGGAGCAGGTAACGCAAAGCGAGAGACGCGAGGTCTTCGATTTTATTTTCAATGAACTGCGGGATGTCGCGCCGTTGCTTGCTGACGAACATTCCAACAAGGAGGGTGACTACTACGGACGAGTGACACGGCCTGTAGTCAACTTTTTGCTTGCAAAACTGGCGCTTAATGCTGAAATATACACCGATGACAACTGGACAGACGGAAAGCGCCTTGATGGCAATGACATCTTCTTTAATGTGAATGGAGAGAAGATGAACGCTTGGAGTACCTGCATTTGGTATTGCGGGCAACTTGACAAAGAAGGGTATCAGCTGGAAAGCGATTACGCCTCGAACTTCGCTGTTCACAACGAATACTCCATGGAGAACATTTTCACCATACCACTGGACAAGAACTTATATTTGAACGAATACCACTATCTTTTCCGCTCACGCCACTACAAACATGGCGGGGCCTATGGCGGTTCATCCGAAAATGGAACATGTGCGACGATCTCAACCGTCAAGGCTTTCGGTTACGGAACAGACCATGTCGACAATAGATTCAAGACAAACTTCTATGCAGACACCGTCTTTGTTGACGGCAAGAAGATATATCTGGACAACGGAAAGCCATTGGTATATATGCCAATGGAATTGAAGCTGAATCTTAGTGACAGTCCATATAAGCAGACAGCAGGTGCCCGTGCCGGCAAATATGAAGTTGACAGGACCGCATATTCGGACGGCAGACAAGTTGACAACGATATAGTCCTATTCAGATACGCCGATGCCATATTGATGAAGGCCGAGGCTAAAGTCCGTAATGGAGAAGATGGTTCAAAAGAATTGAATGCAATTAGGGACAGAGCAGGCATGCCGCATGTAAAGGCCAATTTGAGCAATATACTTAAAGAGCGGCTGTTGGAATTGGTATGGGAAGGTTGGAGACGTCAAGATCTCATCCGCTTTGGCGAATACACCAAAGCATACGACCAGAGGACTCCTCTGGAAAACGAGTTCACCGGGTTCACAACTGTTTTCCCGATACCACAAAGATGCCTGGATTTAAACAAAGGGTTAAAACAAAATCCAGGTTATCAATAGAGAGCCGTAATCATCATTCTTGTATCAGAATGACTTTCAGTCATCTCACTCCGAATGTCCCACGCTGCGGTAATCCCACGTGATGTATTTCTGTTTCAGCTTCTTGCGGTCACCCAGGCTTATGTTGTCTTGACTGACCACCTCCTGCGGCCATCCGTCATTGAAATAACTTATGCTGACATATGAGTTGTACACTCCGTCCGTGGTCACCTGACTGTCAAATTCGGTATCGAGACCTTTCCGAACATCGTTTGCGGACTCGTCATCAGTGAAATACTCAATGAGATTTCCGAGCAGCGCCTTTATGTCCTCTCTTGGAATATACGAATAGACATCTGCGGATATGCCGTATTCATACGTGTCAGGATCAAGCCAGATGTCCGTTTTGGTATCAGAGGCATATTCGTTTTCCGTCGCATCTTCATGGCTTTCCGTTTCGCCTATCTTGTATTGGTCTCCATGATAATTAAACAGAAGTTCTATCTCTTCCGTATATCCGTCGACCAGATTGTCGGAATCAATCATTGACATCAATTTATCCATCTTAAGTCCGACAGCGCGCAGGGAATCCGCATATGGCATTTTACTGATCGCCTTCGTCAGGACTTCTTTCGCCTGTTTTCTGATATCCTTGAGATTGTAGTATTTGACAATCTTGCCGCACTGGTCGGTACGGAATCTTATAGTCGTGCCCACTGTGGCATCATTGAGAATATCCATTACCTGTCCGATAAGATTTTGGGTCTCCGATTTGATTTGGTCGTCGGAAACGAATTCAAGGAAAGTATATTCCATGTCATACCCTTTCTTGGTGGAATCCGTAACCGTAAGCATCACTTTGGCGGCGGCACCGAGTGTCATCACCGTATCTTTGCCGTTGACTTCCCATTGGTTGTCATGTATCCAGTAGGTCATGGTGTCCCGCTTGCTGAACCAAGCTATAACCGGAAGAATGCTGTCATCCTGGACAGTCACTTCAGAAGAGTCCTGGACTTCAGATGAACGATGATGATGTCGGGCCGGGGCAAATGACATCAATGAGACCAGGAGTCCCGAAATCATCGGAACCAACAAGAACTTTTTTACGTGTATCATATTTTCATGCATCATGTCAGAAAGCAAATTCGGAGCAAATTTAACATATTACGGAAAAAAATCATACATTTGCCACTCATTAACAAAATGACATGATGAAGAACCATAAATTATTCGGAGCGATCGTCGGCTCCGTCATCGCGATGACAATGTCGTCATGCGGAAAATCAGACAAGATTGAACGGTTCCCAGAGGGAACGTCAATGATAAAGATGATGGATGAAGACAACGGAGGCACCACATTGGGCAATTCCAATGTCTATATGACATCTTCCGGAAACTTCAAGAGCAATAATCTGCCAATTCTCGACTGCGGGAAGAAGAGCGGAATAGGAGACATCGGTCTGCCGGATTTCACTAACATGGCGCCTGAAGTCGCTGTGATACCCGGACACGGCTACGTCATCTGCGATTCTGACAACGTCAAGGAATTCCCGTCGAGAAAAAAGGCAATCCGTGAGGATGCGCTCATGTACAGGGTATATGTCGATTCATGGATCCAGACAGATGGAAAGAATGTCGGGGCCAATGTCTATTTCCTGCTCGGCAGCCCTCTGGAACGCGGGCAGATGCCGGAAATGGACAGCGACCTCGGAACGCTAGCCTTCGATCTGGTCAGCCATAAGTCCAATTCAATCAGCGTAAAGTTGCCTTCGGAGGACATTGAGGTTATTATCAATGACAAGACACCTCTGGCCTGCTCCACCAAAGGTAAGACATTGACATTAACATTGACAAGCGCCCCGATGTGATACGAGACCGGCACCTGGTCACTAAGCATCCGGAGCGGAAGGGTCTATACGAAGGCGACAGTCGCAATTGAGTAATTTGTTTGTCAGAAAGATTTTTTTCAATGAATATGGGAAGAACGCAATTGCGGGCCGTTCTTCTCATGAACCTACTGAAATATTCCAGGTTAGCGCTCTGGCATTTACACATATTTTAACCACATGGTTTTTATTATTCAAGTTTCGCAAGTTGTCAGACTTGCTGAACGTTAGTGCGAATTTGAGGGCGTCACTCGTTAGAAGGCTATAAGCCCAATGCGTAATTATCCGAAAATTTCGTAAAGTTCCTTGTTGCTGAGTTTTCCTATCCAGTTTTCGCCGGTGGCTACTGTCATCTCTGCGAGGTGCTTTTTCCGCTGTATCATTTCATTGATCTTTTCCTCGAAAGTATCCTTCGTTATGAAACGATGCACAATAACATTCTTGTCTTGACCGATACGATATGCTCTATCTGTCGCCTGTGCTTCCACAGCAGGATTCCACCACAGGTCAAAGTGGATTACATGTGAAGCTGCTGTAAGATTTAGTCCGGTTCCGGCAGCTTTGAGCGAAAGGACAAAGACCTTGTGTTCCCTGCCGTTCTGAAACATTGAAACCATATCATTACGCTGCTTGACAGAGCAACCTCCGTGATAAAACAGCGGAGCAGTACCAAGCCGCTGAGCAGCAAACTTCACTATCATATCTCCCATTTCACGGAACTGAGTGAAAACCAGAACCTTTTCGCCAACATCGACGATAGCTTCAATCCTGTCCAACAACATCTCCACTTTTCCTGAAAGTTCCGGACGCAAATCCCCGTTCTTCAGATATTGTGCAGGATGATTGCATATTTGTTTCAATGCCAATATCATCTGCAATATCAGGCCTTGGCGCTCAAACAGCGACTTGTTGTCAGATGTATCCTTCTCTTCGATTTCCGCCATTGCAGCTTCGAGAGTTTTGTGGTACAGAGCTGCCTGATTCGCTGTAAGCGATGAGTATTCGTCAAGTACAATCTTATCCGGCAAATCATTGATAATGCTTTTATCTGTCTTCATTCTCCGCATCATAAATGGTGCCGTCACCTTTCGGAATCTGGCTGCGCAGTTCTCGTCATTGAACACTTGTATCGGCTTGGCATATTCTTCGCCGAATGATTTGAGACTTCCGAGATAGCCGTTGTTGGCAAAATCCATTATGCTCCAAAACTCGCTCATACGGTTCTCTACCGGTGTTCCGCTCAATGCTATATGTGTATCGGCCTGGATGGACTTGACGGACTTGCATTGGGCCGTAGATGGATTTTTGATATTCTGGGCTTCATCAATGACCATAACCGCCCATTGTTTCTTGGCAAAGATTTTAGTGTCAGAACGGAGTACGCCATAGGATGTAAGCAACACATCCGGCATATGTTTAGGCATTTCGCGAGCCGTTCCGTGATAGATGAATGAGGTCAAATCCGGTGCGAAACGAGTGATTTCAGACTGCCAATTGGACAGAAGACCGGTAGGAACCACAATCAAAATACCCTTCTCTTTCAATTGGCCGTCTTCTTTGAGTTTCTGAATCAATGTTATGGTCTGCAAGGTCTTACCCAATCCCATATCGTCTGCCAGAATAGAGCCGAAACCAATTCGCATATTCCTGTAAAGCCATGAATATCCACGCTTCTGATATGGCCTTAATTCTGCATTGATTCCACTTGGAACTTGAATTTCCCGTTCGTCAGTAAAGAATTTGATGAGAGCGCGTGCTTCATCGGTAATCGTGACTGGTGCAGATTTGTAGCTTCCGAGCAATGCCGTTTGAAGCAATTGTCCTGAAGTCACATTTTCCGTCTCTGAAAGCGCATTGTTCACTCTCTCCAAATCGAGAGAATCCATATAGACATATGTGCCTTTGAATTTCAGAAGTTTTCCGGCATTGCCCAATAATTTGCGGAATTCTTCCATAGACACCACATCATCGCCAAGAGCGACTTCCCATTCAAAGTCGAACAGGTCTGAAAGTTTCAAAGAAGTGACAGAAATCTGGTTTTTCTTCTTTATTCTCAATGTCGGTTTCGGTCTTACAAGCGTCTCCAATGATTTAGGCATCAAGACCTTGACTCCAAGCAGGCGGACTGCCGGGATTATATTTATAAGCAGTGGTCCCAACTGCTCCATTCCATAGCGCAACGGCATTGCCCCTTTATCTGACACATATCCGCTCACATCCGGAATAATCACGGCCAAATCGGCAAGCATCTTGAGTGTTTCCAATCGTGATGCCGCATATTTTTCATCTGTCAGGACTAGGGACAGGGGAACAGAATCGAAGTTGTTCTCATCTATGTTATCTACCGCTATGTTCATTTCGAACATGTCACCCAGAAGCAAGTCGCTGACTTCATCGATAATAAGGACCGGAGTGTAACGTGAGCGACGTATATTATAGGATGACAACCAGGCGCAAATGCTTCCAGGAATTTCGGTTTCACCCGGTTGCACGAAGCCAATCTGCTGATTGTCGAAGAATAGTCCAGTCAATGTTGTGCGGGAAGTCAGCGAAATCTCCGGTATCATCTTGCCCAACAGGAACGATACCAATATATCCGCTTTGCTCAATACATATCTGTTTCTTTTCCCGAAATTGACACGAATCATTTTGTCAGGAATCAGGCTGTCAAGACTTGAGAGCACATTGCCCACTTCAGGGTCGATCTTGCAAGGCAGCCATCGGACAGCAAAAAGTTTGTTCTCCAGTTTTACTGTCTGCGGCTCAATGTCGCCGTTGGCCAAAAGATGGATTGACGTCAATATGCCTTGATGAAGGGCTATCGTGCTCGGTGAATAATCCGGCAGAAAATCCGGATTGATTCTGGCTACCTCGGCCAATAAATCATTGTCATACAAGTTGTTGTCCGGCGACTGCAACGTCCAGTTCAGGCAGAAATCCATATCAAGCGTGAACTCTGCATCCTCGGTTATCCGACGAACATCTTCATTGATTTCATTTGCATTGAACAGCCTTTCGACAGCTATCTTTCCTTCTAGGAACTTACGCGCGTACTGCTGAAAACGACGAATGTGATTGGAGTATTTTTCTTTGAAATCGCCGGTGACATCGAATGTCGGATTCTGAGGAAGAAGCATCAGCAGGACTTCAAGCCTGTCTGAGAGTCCGGAGAAGTTTACTCTGTGGAACTGTGGGGGAGTGGTTGACAAGTCTTTCGCTGCCCTGTGTTCCACTATGTTCTTAAGCAAAGGAACTTCTGACATTTTTGCTGCGGCATCCACTTCCACGCCGCGCGCTTTCAGTTCCGCCAGCAAATCGACATTATGGATCTGGAATACTACAAACGGATTGTTGTCTATCTCGCGGCTCATCATGTATATAACCGCAGCAATATGCTTGCAAGGTACAGCCCAGTCCGGACAGTTGCACTGCATCTTGAAGTCCGTCCATTTTTCAGGAAATATCTTCAGTCCACATTCCGACGCAATGTCAAGAACTGCCGGATCAAGCTCGTGTTTAAGCATTTTGGATACTATTTCCGGACGTGCTATAATTCCATCGATAAGGCGTTCAATGTCTTCAGGAAAGAATGGCGGTATAATAAGTGTCACCGAATACGGTCTGATACGCCTTCCGTGAACCTTCGCCTTTATGATGTTTCCGGTTACTTTTACCTCGCTAACAGCTCCTGACCGGGCATAAGATGCTCCTCTCGGGATTCTGTTTTCATAGTCAATATGTGTCAATGACTGTAACCAGCGGTTTCCCCACCATGTCGTTCCGAAATTCTTTGCCATAATTGTTGATGTATATATTGAAAACGTGGTTTGGAAGCAATTATAGTTTTTCGAACTTGTAGCCGAGACGCGCCAGTTCGACTGCAGCGCCGATATGGTACATCTCCTGGCAGGATGACACGAAGACCTGATATGCGGCAATACTCTGTGGCTCAATGTGTTCGTGACGTATCAGCGAGACTGTGGCATCTGCAATATAATCCCCGCCCAATTTTTGCCAATGCCCGTCAATGTCAGGACTTGACAAAAGCATTGACGGTGCTGTTTGGGACACAGCTTCCTCCTTGGGTGCCGACGTTACAGGAAAGCCGCATTCGCGACAGATCCGCACAAGTTCTCCCTCGAGTTTGTCGATGTAAGTTTCAATGTCGTAAGTATTTTCCATGTCCAATCCAGTTCAAATCCGATATTCCGGAATCCGTAACGTGACTGTCTCAAATTCCGACACGCCAAATTTAGATAAATCACACGATTTGGGCAATACTTCGCTCTTACATTACCTTCAGCCTTCACCTCTATTGGCAGTAATTTCCCGTTCCTCTGAATCAGAAAGTCAATTTCAAGTCTTGTTCCGTTATCCGTCAGCACCATTGACAGAAGCGATGCGGGGAGGGTATAGTCAAGTTAAAAATCATTATCTTCGCATTCAAATAAAGCAGATATGACAGAATACGAAAAGATGCTCAGCGGAGAGATTTATAACGCAGTGGATCCTTCTCTTCTGAAGGACCTGTATGCATGTTCGGAGCTGTGCTGGGAATACAATCAGATAAGGCCTACAGATTTCAAGGCAAGGAATGAGAAACTGAAGCAGATCCTTGGCGAGGCCGATGACGACACATTCATAAACCCTCCATTCCTTTGTGACTACGGGAGGCATATCAAGGTCGGCAGGAGGTTCTTTGCCAACTTCAATTTCGTAGTCCTTGACGAGGCGCCCGTTACAATCGGCGACGATGTCTTCATCGGGCCGAATGTCGGCATCTATACGGCCTGCCACAGCACGGACCCGAAAGAACGCAACACGAGGGAGGAATGGGCCAAGCCTGTGACCATAGGCCGAAACTGCTGGATAGGCGGCAATGTGACAATTCTTCCAGGAGTGACAATCGGTGAAGGCAGCACCATCGGAGCCGGAAGCGTGGTCGTGAAAGACATCCCTTCACACAGCGTCGCTGTAGGCAATCCGTGTGTCGTCATCAAGCAACTCGAAGATTAACCACCAATTATCCCAAGCGGGTCTAACCATCGGAAATGAAAGGATAGCAAGGTGATGTAAAATCACTGATTTACAGTCTATTAGAAATGAAAGCCGATTTTGGATTGGTTCGTTATTCTTTCCTAAATTAGCGGATTGTT
>ERZ779645.25-NODE-25-length-81573-cov-4.531159_pt1 | contig 81573 bp, 115 predicted proteins | sample MGYA00511103_ERZ779645 | MGnify/ENA primary metagenome ERZ779645 (study PRJEB29588, sample SAMEA2158521) | human gut metagenome | biome: human gut; feature: human-associated habitat; material: faeces | place: Denmark | collected 2008/2010 ...
TACTACTACAGCAGCAGCTATGGCCTCGCGCCGGCTTTCGTCATTGGTAATTAAAAACTTTCAAAAGTGGGACAGTATAGATTAAAATGTTAGCCAGTTTTCTCATATAAATAATGAGAAAGGAAGGCGTTAATTTTGTCTGTAAAAACAAAAGATCGACATAAATCTAAGCGTGAGTGTCTCTAGAAATCACGCGAACTGGTAAATTACATTTTAGTCTTAACTCGTCCTAGAGAGTTTGACGAATCTGGAAAACAAATTAAAAAGCCTGGATTGCTTGGAGAGGGACAACCTTTCCAAGCGTTCGGGTTAGATATTATCAAATGCGGAAAGGGCATACATGCCGCCTGCTATCAAGCTAGTGAGATCTACTTGAATAGTTAGGAAACTTTAATTGCACGAAAGAAATATTGGAATTAGGCTATCGCTTATTGCGACAGTATCTTTCGTCAAATCGATCTCTGTATCTTCGAATACGCATAGACTAACCAGAAGAAACGGCGCTCTTTTGAGCATCTTGCTCGTTTAACAAAGGCTATGAAAGAAACTTTATAGGATAGAGTTAATCGAGATTATTTAATCTACGAGCATTCCTACTAGAAGCCAAAGAGTTATAGAAGAGGTCGGTAATGATTTTACAAGATGTCAAGTTCTGTATTTTTCGCTCGCGCAACTACAACAACTCGAACAACGTGTGCAATGTCAACAACAACGGGAACGCGAACAACAACAACTACAACAACAGCAATGGCCTCGCGCCGGATTAGATGGAGCTATCACGTTGCAAGTCAAGCTGCGAAGCAGCGCAGACGAGCAACACCTAGAATAGTACCCCAGAATATATTATTGTCCATCTAATTATGGTTTATTCTGGATGCATTGGTTCACTCTTGTGGACTAAGAAGGAGAAGGAATAGAACATATTATTAAATAGTATATTATAGGTAGATGCCTTTTCATCTAAGGAGAACTTGACTATTTCGTCTCTGCGACGGATAAATGAATATGATTACAGATGTGGAACTCGCGAAGTGACCGCTATCACTGTATGATAAGGAGAAAGAAGTTGAGTTAGTAGTAGACATCTTTCGAGCGTTTTTGTAGTTTTGACGCATTATATGATTCCTCTTATCGAGTTTGTCGAAATGTTCGATGGAAAGATAGTACAATCAATTTTGAAGAGAATAGAATTGAAACAATCTTACAAACAGAAGCTGATTTGCGAGCTTGTGAATACAAGTAGCTTGTGTTTAGTTGTTTCTCAATCATTGAACGAGGCAAGCCACGAGATATAAGAGCGTGTCATATCAACGACAGACTGGTACAAAATGCTCTATGTGAATAGAGCTTATTACCAGAATTAACTCCTAAGTTTATTTATGATAACTGTGCAACACTTAAAAATAGAGGTATAGATTTTGCTTTAACAAGAGCAAAGAAACATTTATAGATGGCTCATAGAGAATACGGGTTAGGAAATGATTTCTTTGCTTTACGAATTGATATTCGTAAATACTTTGATTCTATCGACCATGAGGCTCTTAAAGAAATTGCTAAGCGCGTTATTAAAGACCCTCAAATTTATGAATTATGCTCATACTTAATTGATACATTTTCTTTTAAGCTAACAAAAGATAAGCATCCAATTCCTGGTAAATAGTATTATATTGCTAAAGGCAAAAAATATATATCTGCGGATATCCAGTCTTTTCGGCCGCATCACCAATATTATGAGTGTGAAGCTAAAAGTCTTGGACTAGGCAGTTAGACATCACAGTTATTTGCATTGCTAGCTTTGAACGAAGTTGATCATTTCATTAAAGAAGAATTACATATTAAGTATTATGGACGCTACATGGATGATTCTTATCTTCTATGTAACGATAGTAAATACTTAGCAGAATGTAAAGCTAAGATAGAGAAGAAATTAAAAGATATAGGTCTTACTCTTAATTAGAAGAAAACCACTATCTCGCGTATTACTCCTATCGCACCTAAAGATAAGGTTCATGGCACTCCATTTAAGTATCTTAAATGGAATTTCTATCTAACTACTACAAATCATGTAATCTAGATACCTTTTAAGAAAAAGATTGTTCATTAGCGCAGAAAATTGCGTAAAATGGCTGCTCTATGGCAACAAGGTAAAATTCCTACTGAAGAAATTCAGAAATCTTATCAAGGTTGGAGAGCACATATCGCTAAAGGATCTAGCTTCTATATTATCCAAGATATGGATAATTATTTTCGTTCACTATTCAAAGGAGTTGAAATAAAGTAATGTATGTATTATTAAATCGCGGGAATATTGTAGTTGATATTCTCGACAATCTTCGTTACATTAAACTGCAATCTTCTAATGGTATTGTCGTTGCCTGTTCAGAAGAAGAAGGCACTGGGGTTATCGGCTCTGATTGTGACACTCATTATGTCTTAATCCAAGCTGATACAATTAATTCTCCTAACGCAGTTCGCGTTATTGAGGTTGAAGAAATTCCATCCAATGTTACACCTAATCTATATAAGTTCGATAATGAAACTCAAAGTTTTGTTTATCGCTATAGTTTAGATGAAGCCAAAGAGCTTAAGCAAGAGAAGAACAAGCTACTTTTCGCAGAATATCTTGCTTCTCATCCATTAACATGGACCGATGGAAAAGAGTATGGAATTACAATGGAGGATTAGTCTGAGATTAGTCTTAACTTAAGTCAATATCAGATCGCTATTCAAGCTGGCGTTAAATCCCCATCTCTAGAATGGCACGCTCGACATGAAGAGTGTTCGCCTTGGACATTAGAAAATCTTGTTGCATTGTCTATATCCATTTCTGCGGCTGTATATCCAATGTATCGTAAAATGCAATAGTATAAAATCTCTATCTATGGAGCATCTTCTCTAGAAGAATTAGAATAGGTAAAGTTAGATTATGCAGGCTAGACTGAATAAATTTCTTACCTTATTCACTGTTGGAGGTTCTCTCTATTTTATTATAGAGTTCTTGTTTAAAACTTTCATCAGTGGCGGTATGATACATTGGTCAATGTTTCTCTTAGGCGGACTTTGTTTCGTTCTTATTGGAGAAATAAATGAGATTATACCTTGGGAAATGTCTATCATTAAACAAGGGGCTATTGGAGCCGCAATAGTTACCTCACTTGAATTTGTATTCGGCGTAATTTTGAATCTAGTCCTAAAACTAGGAATTTGGGACTATTCAAATTTACCTTTCAATATATTGGGGCAGGTTTGTCTTCCTTTCTCATTCGCGTGGTTCGGATTAGCTCTTATAGCTATCTTCCTCGACGACTATCTTCGTTGGAAGTGGTTTAATGAGGAAATTCCGCACTACCATCTCAAAGACAAAGTTTGCCATTAAAACGAAAAATAGGGGAGAACCTTAATTAAAAGGTTCTCCCCTATTTTTTTATTTATTTTACGTCAATAATGACGATTTCAATATCTCCCTCAATGGCCTTACTAGCCGTGAAGGTAATACCAGATCCAACAGTTGCCTGTGCATCATCAATCTTGTTATAGTCATCATGATTACTAATCCAAGAGATGATTGGAGGCACATTGCCATTCTTACCACACTTCAAATTAGTATTACTATAAGAATAGGTATAAGTATCTCCAGAATGTACCCAGTTGGCTTGAGCAAGAGTAACTGTATAAGAGACGGTAGTTACTTCATCCATCTTATTGTCTGTCTCGCTCTTACTATACACATCTAAGTTAGTTCTCGCGGCCGCCGCAGTCGTAGCACCGGTACCACCAGCTTTAATAGGTAGAGTACCGAACTTTGGAACACCAGAAACCTCTGCGAATAATGCTCCAGTACCTAACAGACCAGAGACACCATCAGTAGAATTTCCAGTTACAATAGCACCTTCCTCGATAGACACCATCTTAACTGCATCAGTACCATTACCGAGCAGTAAAGCATTAACTGTTAAAGTTTTCTGTCCAGTGCCACCCTGTGCAACAGTAGCAGTCATATTAGTAAGAAAGATATCATCAATGTCAATCTCTTTAGTGTCTTTCTTCAAAATAGAAGCCGCATATGCATTAACTTGAACACGTCCACCAGCAGTATTAGAAATATCAATGAACAGATTGCCTGTATTCTCGCAGAAATAGGCGTATCCCTCATGCATGGGAATTTGAGTGAGAAGCTCTTCCTCACCTCTATAAATCTTAAATAAAGCCATTATTAAATCCTCCCTTTAATCAAGGCTTTTCTATAAGGTCTTGGAAAGATCCCCATGAAACAAGGCTCTATACCTAATCTTTAGAATAAGCCGTTTTTGATATATCTCCATCGCCGCCAATTAGCGAGTTAATATAATTGATTGAGTAAGTCTTATTGTCAACATTTTCCTTATAAGACTGCTCGATTAAACTAGAAACACCACCAGTTAACTACGCTCTATCCCACTCACCAATATTAGTCTTATAATACCAATAAGATACATCTCCACCATTACCAAGCAAGGTCCAAGTAATAGCAAAGATTTTATGAGAATCAATAGTGCCAGAATAGTGTTCCTGAATATAAGTGACACCATTGGCTAAACTAGCCGCGAACTCCGCGGTTTCAGTTAAATGATATTCAGCTTCAATATTAAGAGCATCACCAACAGGACCTTTAATACTTTTCTCACTAGCTTTCCATCCATTAGCGGTTAAAGTATATAAAACACCGGTTTCGCTATTGAGATAAATATCTCCGATTCTCGCGCCATCAATAGCAGTAGTTGCTCCATCAGCAGTAATCTCAAGACCTGCAAATAGCTTACTACCAGTTGGAATCTTGAAAGTAAAGGTTACTGTGTCTTCACTAGTAATAGCAGAAGTGACAGATCCTTGCTCTGTCGAACCAACAAAAGTAGAAGAAACTGCGGGCTTCGGAGCCTATGGGAGCTTAAATTCAAGCTGCCATTCGGTACCTTCCGCGTTTGTTAGTGTCCTTTCAACTAGCGGGACCGCAGGTTTAAATCCCTCATCGCCTTCGATATAAGGAGCTATAGCACTAGCTTTGATCACTGGTAGTGGTTGCTAAATACTTGCTTGATATTCAAAGACACAAGTAGTATCATCTGTCTTACTAGTTACTTTATAAATGAAACCAGTGGCTTCATTGATATAGTAATCTCCAACTCCATAATTGGCGAAAAGTGGATCGGTAAGAGTGTATGTTTTACTGGTTTTTTGTCCTAATAAACTACCATAATAGAATTTAACCGCACGAGGCAATTCAAAATGTAATTTAGGTTCATTGACCGTTCCAACATCAGTTACTTTAGGCTCAAAGTCTGGCGCTCTAGTAATCGTCTCTGGTGCAGCCATCACTTGGCTACGAGGCAGAGAAAATGTCAAAATAGGATGCTTATGGAGAGTATCTTCTTCACTATAACCAAAACTCACGGTTGGCTCAGCATTAGCATTTAATACTTCGTGAAGAATGTTACTATCTAAAAATTCCTGAGCTACAGGTAGTTGGAATTTAAGTACAGGTCGGTTAATATCAGTTAAATCAAGTCTGACCTTTGGTTCTTCCCCAACCCCAATCATATCAACTGTAACCTAATCAATTACTTGAGACTGCGGAATATTAAAATGCACAGTTGGGTGGTCAATATCATCATCGTTATACTCAACACTTGGCTTTTCATCCGCATTTAGAACGGTTGCTTCTTGCGGCATTGATAATACCTATGCTCTTGGCAACTTAAATTGAATAACTGGCATATCTTGGTTAGATAAATCAGTTTCAATGTCTGGCTGTTCATTCGCATGAAGCACGATTGCTGGTTTTGTAATACTAATCTTTGGAGTATTACCGGTGCAAGAAGAAATGAGCTTATAACTAAGGCCACTTCCTTCTCCCGCAGACTCGTCATATACTTTCTACCATAAAGTAGAGTTTAAGTTTTTCTTGTCACCCGCATTTAAGTCATAGTTCATGCGAGTCATGTATGTAGCGTCAGATGGCAAGCCATAAGACACCATAACAAATTCGCCCACAGAGATAGGAGATGCCCATCCTTTATCTAAGTCAACTTGCGCTCCATCAGGACCGTAATAAGACTCAAATATCTTTTTAATCTCGAAGCTCTGTCCAGCAGGACCTCCGTAGAAAGATTGCATGTCTATACCTCCTTATCCCTAGAGTGGATCGTAAATAAAGTCTACAATTACGTTATCTAACTCACCAATAACAGTTTTATCTTCTTTGTAAACTCCGTTTAGACCTTGATTTAAAATTGCACTACCCTTTTGAAATGCAGCAATATAAGTCTCATTGGCTTCATTATATCCATTCCAATAGGTTTTATAAGCATCAGAAGTTGGGTCAGTAGGCTCTTCTCCTAATGCAGCGATAGCAGCCTCAAGAGCCGCCTTAGCCTCCTTGATAATCTTCTCGCCTTCTTGTTTCTTACTTTCTGATTCTTCCTCGTCTTTAATATAAACTGTAGGACGAACGAACTTCATACTTGTAATAACAATATCTTCATCAAGCTCATAAATACCAGTGCGGCCGATCATGATAGTCTTGCTAGCATTCATGACAACTTGCGCTCCCGGTGGAGCCTGAATACCAACTTTGGTAAACTATTTGGCACTAGAAGCACTTACAATGTCATTGTAAATATCAATTCCAGAGGAAATATAATGTTTTCCATCGCCAGTGCTACTTGTATCTACTACACGATAGTAGATTTGTCCAATAGCAGACATCGCCCTCTCCTCCTTATACTCGTGTTAAAACTTCTGTCGCAGTAATACTCATAGTGCCATTATAAGTGAGAGGTAAAGAATATTGGGTAATCTAATAGTTACCATAGATATTGCTATCTTTATCTTCAACCCTAATTATATTATTAGGCTCTATATAATATTTCGGCAAACAGGTTAAAGAAATAGTAGTATTATAACATAAGTTCTAATACATCATTTCTCGAATTTGGTCAAAGCAACTAGTTCCAGTGGTGCTTATTGAGAACATATCATAGTATTCATTGGTTAGAATAAAGAATCTCTAACCAATCCCTTGATATTTAACAATCAAGTCCTAATCTAATCCTTCAATAAATACAACATCAGGAACTTCGCTATTATATACGGTTTTTATGTCATTATTATTAACGACTTTAGTCCTGCGGCCAATATTCTTAATAGAATACTTACCAAGAGCAGAACTAGTATCTATAAAATCTAGCCAGAAGTTAATAGAACCTGGATCATTAAACACGTCAGGATTCCAATGATTCGTAGCATCCCAGTTTTTGTTCATTGGGTTATATAGATTACGCCATTCTGCAATTAACTCTGAATCATAGTGATTATCATAAACACTATTAGACACCTAAGCATTAAGAGCACGACGATATAGCTCTTCTCTCCATTCATCGCATGGAGTACCTACTAAGGTGACTGTATAGTCATCTACACTATAATCATCAAGAGTATTAAAATCATAGCGAACAATAAGATTAGATTTTTTATCCTTTACTTCCCACATATTCTACATAGCTAGATCAATGTCTGGTTTATCATCAATAGCAAGATGATAACGGATAGATACCTCTACGCCGGTTGAAGTCTTACGCTTGCCCCAAACATAAAAGTCATTCTTCACATTATCATACTTAGGATTGCGAGTAATCGCAGTTGTAGTATCAAGATCGGTAAGCGAGTATAAAAACTTTGCATTATTATACGAACGTACATAATCTTCTGGGCTTAACTCTAATAACGGACTACCGGTATTGAGATAGTTCTTAATCTCTTGGAATACAAATTTACCATCTATATTATAGAAATATTCATAATTGCCGAGAGTGCTAACAATCTTGTCTAATAAAGTTACTACCGTGTCTCCCGCATTTAATACTAACTCTCCTGGATAGGTAAAATTGGTATACTTATATCCAGCATCTTGTCCATAACTAAACATATGCGGATAATCTTCTTGCGCTTCAAAGCTTAAACTCTGGTAGTCATTGGAGAAATATATTGGCTTATCTCCCATATATCTTACTAACATCTTAATCTCTTCATCAATGTCAGTAATGATAATATTCTCAATAGCTTCTCCACCCCAGTGATTTACCGCTTCATAGATAATTTGGAAGATAGTAGGATATTGAATCTCTACGTCTCCATTATCAAGCTAAACAAGACTTTCATGGAAGGTTATTGATGCCGGCAAAGTGCCACCCGCGGTTCCGTCTAATAGACACATCTTATCTTTACCAGTGATAGAAATATTCCAACCACTAGTAGAGCGACTAATATTCGCAGAGGATAAAACAAACAAGCCGCAAGGAAACCAAATAATATCTCCATAGTTCTTATAAGACTTTAATGGATTATCATAACCAATTAAAACTTTAATCTTCTTGTTAATAGAAATCTCATTATCAATATCCTCAAGATTACTATTATCAATAGAAGCAAGCATAGTAAGGTTAATGGTTCTTCTAATTGCGGAAGAACCATTAACGCTCAAATTACCACTAGTGATAGAACCCTAAATCTCTTTAATGGGTTCTTCATCCTTAAAAGAAAGGAGGATAATCTTTGCATACTATACTCGCATATGCAGTTTATCTAACTAGGTTAGAAAATCCATGTCATTAAGATACTCAAACATGAATATTAACTCCTTTCTTTGCTATACTTCATTGTTGTTTGCGCAGTTAAACATTTGTAGTTAATAACCGCGAATTGAGGTTTCTATAAAGCAATATACTTAATCATACCATCCATCGGGCTAAGAGTATATCGGCCCGTTGGACCAAGCATGACTGGATGTTTATCACTACCATCTTTCTTTTGACCAATATATAAGATAGTCTATGGGTCTGCTTCAATGTCGAAGGAAGCAATATCAGAGAAAGAATAATAAATAATTCCGTTCGTCCATTTACCATCTTCATCTTGCTCAAATCCACCTTGAATATTATAAATAAACTCTACTTGCTTGCGAGTTTCTTCTTCTATAATATCGTATAGGTTGACAGTTTTATAGACATTATAATTTGTATTATCTACTAAGATACGACCTAGCTTATCTTCCTCCACAGTTGAATCGCTATAGATGCGATATGGAGTCTCGCCAGGCTCATAGTAATACTTATAATTCTTCAAGACTTTATCAGTCCCGCTAAAGATGCCAGAAATCTGACCCCAAATACGAGAAGTATCAATAGATTCTACTTCGCCAACTTCATCATTTCTTTCTCTTGTTAAAGAGCAGACATAATTCACAATAATAGGATATTTAACAGATCTCATACTTAAAGAGCTAACGCCCTCTCGGACGCTATATAACCTATTTGGCGCAACTATAATATCTGTTCCATTAACAGCAAGTTTAACCGCAGAAGATGGAGCATTACCTGCGGCTTCTTTTAAAGCCGCCCAACGAGTGAGTTCAGCCTCTGTCTCTTTAGTATCTTCTCCAGCTTGCTCTTGTTCAGCTTTCTTTGCTTCTAATTCGTAAATCTTGCCATCAAAGTCTATGGTTGGATATCTCTCAATCCAAAAAGAATCAACACTAACAAGGGATACTTTATATCTACCATCACCAACTGCAATTTCTTCCTATTGCTTAATTAAAGTATAGATATCATTCCCATCAGGACATTCTGAATAAATACCACTAATTTGACCAAATGCAGATTGCTTTTCAGTAGATACTTCATTAGTGAAAACTCCAATATCGGTAATGCCAATCTCATTAAGATTTTCGAGCGTATTCTCTAGAACCTCATAAGCAGTAGCAGAGAACTCAAAAATCATACGTCCTAGAGATGCATTAGGCGTCATTGATACATTCATTAAACCAATAATAATATTTCCCTCAGTAGGAGATTTATAGAGTTTATAGGTAAAGTCATTAAGAAACTATTCCGCTTTCTCTCTAAACTTGCGCTCTACAAAGATATTATCATCAGTAATATTAGTATCAATAGCAAGATAAGAAGGAATAGCAGCCTCTCCTCTTGTCGCTGTAGATACACTAAATTTGTCTTTAGGGATTACTAATTCATTATTATAATAATAACCATCTGCTCCCAAAGTAAAGAAAGTCTAGTCTTCATCCATCTAAAAGCTAATTAAACCGCTAATTGGAAACTCGGCATAATAAGCATAACCGTTCTTCGCTAAATGCGGGAACTGGTCTCCGAGGGTATCTTGCTTGCTTGCTAGTACCGTATGCTTAAAACTACTGAGCTTTTGGTTATATTTTAAACGCAACTGCACTCCATCTCTATAGAGATAAGAGTATTCAAAATTAACACTTCTCGCTGGAATAGGAGAGCCATTTTCCTATAAAGGTGCACTCCGCAATCCTTGAGAGTTTTGATACTAGAAAGCATACTTATATTTGACGCCACTCTCGATAATAAAATCTGTATAAATTAGGTTGTCATTAAGAGTTTCTTCAAAATAGTTAAAATATTTTAAGTCCTCATAGACTTGATAATTACTTTCTTCAGATGCGCGAGTAAGTACATAGCATCCAGTTAATGGATTTTTTGCAGTTAGATAAACTCGCATACAACCATTTTCACGACAATAGACATCTGTATCATTTACCCGCATTGTCACGCCTTCTAACGCCTCCAAATATACTTTAACAACTTGGAAGTCATAGGATACTTTTGCTTTATATCCATTGCGCGTTGCAATAGAGAAATAAACTTTATAAGACTCGTTATTTGTTAACATAGTCTTAAATCGGTAAGAATTATTCTTACCACTAACTGCTTGAATCCAGTCTGATGACTCGATTAACTCTGTTCCAGTTTCATCATATAAATCAAACTTATATTTCTCTAATGGTTCCTCAGAAGCATTATCAATATAATCTCCTACGAACAACGGCGTTAAACTAGCTTCTGTCTACTTACTAGCAATAACATCTGTTCTTAAAGCCCCGGCATTCTCGATATAAATTTCTGGTTGCGCGATAGCTTTAATAACCATGACTGTAGACCACTCAGAAAAAGTTTGATTGTTAATCTATTCTTTCTTCCATGCGGCAAAAGAACTTAAATCAGTAGGAAAATTAGTAGACCCAAAGCGTAGCTGAATCTTATAACATACGCCCGGTGACCAAGATTTCCGCAAGTCCGCAGTCAAGATTTTAATTCCATAAGGGCTGGACTCTTTAGTCAAATCCACATTTTTATAGATAATATTATCTGGATATTTCGAAGTATTTACAATGCTAGAATTTGAGCGCTATTCAACTACTCGAATTTGAATATGTTTAATAGTCTCGGCACTTGTCACCTTCTATAGAGTATATTTGATTTCATAGTCTGGCGTAGTGGCTAAAAATGCAGGCTATGTACTCTATAAAGTAGGCGGATAAATACTAATTGGCATATTCCGCGCCTCCTTTTTCTCTAACTCTATATATTATAAAAATTGCTTTGGTTAAGATAATTAAATCCGTCCAAGCAAAAAGAAAAGAGGAAGAGACTTAAATCTCTTCCTCTATCATAAACTCAAGAGCTTCTGCGATACCAACAGAGATATTCAAGTTCTCAATATCTGACATTTTAACTTTAACAATAGGAACATCAACTTCTGTTTCCGCAATCGCAGTTAACTCCTAATTAACTGTATCTATTTGCTATTCAGGAATACTGTATCCACCATCGACTTCTACTCCATAAGTTGCTGCAACTGATTGACGAGCAAAATCAATATCTTCAACAATAGGAGTTAAAAGTTTAATATTCCTAACAATAGCAAACGATACCTTCGCGGGAAGCTTGGTTTCCAGATCGGAAGCCAAGCTTGTTAACCCACGGTACATCGTGACAATATCTTTATTTAACATGGTTATCTCCTTTAACTCATGCATTAACCGCAGTCTATAATGCAATAAATACATCAGCGGTAATAAGTGTGCCAGTAGTTCTATCTGTATATGCTGTCACTTGGCTTACGCCAAGTGCTCTGGCTAAAATATTATATTTAGCGGCTGTTACTAATTCACCAGAGCTAACTTCCGCATCACTATAATTGGCTCCGCCAGATTGATTCTCCCAATTTTTTCGCTATTTCACTCTAGCAACTAAGGTATTCCACTTATTAGCTGAAAGCCCGCCAGACACCTAAATAGTTTTATCAGTAGCTACGCCACTACCCCATGAAAACTCAGCTGGCTTTGTATAAAATACTAAAGTATCCGATGCAGAACCTAAATTCTTACTACTAGCAGAGCTATATGTTGTTCGTGGGCCCGATTCATTCCAATCGCTCCACTCTCCATACTTAGTAGTAGTATTTCCTTTATCATCTTTTACTGTTGTTTTAGTACGAGTTCGAGTGCGTGTATAAACTTCTTTTTTTTGTTTTGCACTTCTTGTAGCTGAGAGCCTTCCTGTGACACTACCTCTCGATCCTGCTGTCATTCCACCAATGGTAATGGTTCCAGTCTTAACAGAACTAGAACCACCATTGCCACCACTAAAACTCCAATGCCAAGTAGTAGTACAGCCAGCAACATCATAAACTACCTAAGTGACAGTCTTCTACTAAACTTGTCTAGTATCTGTGCTTGTTACAGTAGACCATCCAGAACTGTGTTCAGGCTCATTGGCAGGGATATACCACCCACTTCCATCATAACTAATTCGCACACTAGAACGACTTGCACTGACAAAAGTAAGAGAAGCACTCGGCATTATTTATCCCTCCTTAAGCAAATCTTGCATAAATACCAGACTGATTAGCTGCTGGCACTGTGCAAGTAAGTCTATTACCATTTAAGATAATATAATTTGCGGCACGTAGAGCTACGTTACCATTGCCATCTGTCGCTTGAATAATAACGCTTCCACTACCGCCAGTTGCCTATAATCCAAAGTTATAAGTAGTACCTTGACTATCTTCTCCTTCGACCAAACCAACTCTACCTAGTCTAGTATAAATGTTACCATCACTTTGTAAAATAGTGCCACTAGCAGAAATTGAATCTTCTCCAATCGTCCACCCACCAATATTACCACCATCACAGTTAAGGTCATCACAAACAATTCGACCACTAGAATATAGATAAGTGCTTCCGCCTCGTAGAGAATTACTACTAATAGTCCATCCACCGATCTCACCATTATCACATTCAAGGCTATCTGCGGTAATGTTACCACGCACTTCTGCGTTCTTACAAGAGAGTTTTCCGCCATTAGTAACATAGAAGTAGGTACCACTATTGCTAAAATCTGGAGTATCACCTGGATTACCGATATTTGCACCAGACCAAAATACATAAGAACCAGAGCTAGCCATACCATTTTTATTGTTATTGCTAGAAAGAGATTTACTCTTAAGAATCCATCCGCCAATATTACCTTGCTTAGCGTAGAGAGAACCTTTTTTAGAAACTGCAAAATAACTATCTTTTGCAGAAGTTGAACTTGTAGCACCAGCCCAAATAGCAAACTCTTCATCCTTATCACTATTTAGTTCTACTCTTGTTGCTCCACTTCCGCTATATAATTTATTCTTCTCGATAGTCCAACCATCATTGCTATTTCTGCTAGTACAACCAATCTTACCAGACTGAGCAAAAATCTAACCTTCAATAGTCGCAGAGGTTGCTTTTAAAGCACCATTATATGTAACTTCAAAAACTCCTCCACCTATCTTGATTGCAGTAGTATTATTACCAGGATTAAGATCGGCAAAATTGATAGTCATACCAGCGGAATTATTTCCTCCACCGCCGCCTTTAATAGAACCAGATTTACCGTTAATCTCAATGCGGCCGCCTCCACTAGAAGCTCCGAAGAACGCGGTACCGTCTTCCATTAAACCGAAAGTATTAACGCCCTCCTGATAGCCATATAAACCCACTTTATCTTGGCCACTATCTTTACCCATGACTACGCCAGTAAATCTATTTTGGCTATCTTTTGTTCCTGCACCAACCTGTGGAGCGAATACATATTCTCCATCGCCAGTATCAAGAGCTGTTCCATCCCAACCGTTGATAGCTTCATTACCATAAGTATCAAGATACATGATAATTGGATGAATTAATCTATCATTACTATTTGGAATAGCAAAATTTAATACACCGATATTGCTCTAATCATTATCCTTAATATTCTCAAAGATAAAGCTAGAAGCTGGTTCTAAATACTTTTTACCATTGTCTGTTTTAATAGTAAGAATATTGGTGTTTAATGAGGTAATGTTATCATTATAAGCTACGTCATTATAATAGAAGTTAATATCGTTACTATAGAAAGATGGGGTTAAACCAGAAGAATTATATTTGATATAAGACGGAATAGTATCAATATCAATAGCACTCGCCAAGGTAGAACCAACGATAACATCAAGAGGATAAGAAGCGTAGATATCAACCGAGCTATTATCATCTTTAATAGTAACTTGAACTCTCACATAGAAAGCTAACTCTACATTAGGGGTATCTGCGGAAATCGTAGGTATACCGCACACCAAAACTCGATCAACGGAGTCAGTAACTACTTCTTTGTTCTCTACTGTAACGTTCGTTCCCTACCACTTATAGGTAATAGAATACTTACTATTGCCATTAATCAATTCTCCATCTTTATAAACATAACAACGAACTCTAATATCATTAGTCCATCCATTATTATATCTTAAAGGCTGTAGTCCACTTAACTTTACACCGTCTGAATTGCATGGACGAATCGCGGTAATATAAGTAGTACCATTGGTTCCCTAGTCGCCATCTTTCAAACAAAGAATCTCTTTATTAAATAGATAAATAGATTCTGTAATCGTTCTTATTTTTACAATAACTGTATTATTACTGAAATTAACTCTATACTTCTACTTAATATTGTAGTGTAAAATATTATATTTGTCAACCCAAATATTCTCAAGCATGGAGTTATCCGGACTATAAGCAAGCTCTTTAGAGGTGGGAATTTCGTACTCTTTATTATTCGCATCTTTCATTAACCAAGACACGAAGTAAGAGGTTCCGAATCCTTCCTTCCATGCTAAATTAACCTATAGAGTTCTTTCTTTCTCTGCATCTTCAATAGAAATATCGCCATTAGCATCATATCTAAAGGAATCTTCACCGATATAACTAATAGTTACATCGTCTTCGCTTTCGCTATTCACAATAGTATGTTCTAAAGTTCCGATAAACTATCCTGCAGAATTATACACCATGCAATAGAAAGTCACAGAACTGTATTGCAAATAAGAACTTACGACAATCTCGGACTTCTTTTCTCCTTCCGGCACAGAGCTGTAACTATCATCTGGATAAGACAAATACCAATCTCCTACCAAAGACTCACTATCAGCATTATTTCTAATCTGTAGTTTAATATCAGCTCCGTCAGTAACTTGCTCAATAGAATAATCATAACTCGCATTACTATTCCATATAGCGATTTCCGCAGTTAAAGTAATACTATCATTATAAACGACTACTAACTTATACTTCTATTGATATAGAATATCAGTTGCATCAAGAGTAAGAGAACTAGATGTCTATCCGGAAATCTTTCTCCATCCGAAGCCTGCGGACTTGCTATATTCATCGCTACCAACGACCACGCTTAAATCTCTCTCATACCATTGGCAAACACATTTCTTACTATCCATAATGTCTTCACCATTATAAATTAAGCGTCCAACTAAATTCAAGCTAGATACTTTATCCGTAAAAGCAATACCTTTAGGAGCAGAGATCGTAAGATAATAAGTCGTATCACTTAAATCTTGCATATCAACATATTGAAGAGAAATATCTTTCACAAAAATATTAGCAACAGTTCTATTCTCTTCATCTGTAACTATGCCGTTCTTAACAATTTTATCATAGACAAAGTCTTCTTCAAACAGTCTAATAGATTTAAGTCCCATTAAATAGTTCTTCTGCGCCTTAAGGATAATCTATTGTGGAGAGTAGACTGAGAATCCATAAGGATTGCCATTAAAGTTCTAGAGATCTAATCTATACTTTACACTACTATTATCCTTGGTATAAAACTCAACTTCAATACCATAATTACCTTGATTATGGATATTATGAAACTAAGTTAAGAAAGAGGCTTTCAAGCGAATATATTCATAATTGTTAGAGTATTGTTGGAATAGGCCGTGATATCCATTCTACTCATATTCTTCGCTATTTTGAAAAATATAAGTAGAACTTCCGATCTCTCCAACTGGCGTTCCCGCAATTACTCCGTAGCTTTGTGAAGCGTCATAAGCTCCATCATACAATGCATCAAAAGTAGGAGATACTTCAAATACAGAATTAGTTAAATCAGATAACTAAGCGTCAGATAAAGACTTCGCAGTCACTAAAGAAGTAATCAATTTCTTGTTAGAAAAATTACCCTCCGGCACCTTGACATAAACCACGTCTTTAATAGAATAGCTTTTACCAGTATCCTCGCTAAATGCGGAAAAGATATTGCCGTTATATCTAACTTTGTATTCTCCAGCATCTACATCTACAATAGAATAAACGGTAGCTTGGATAGTTTTGTCATATTTTAACTATCTTAGCTTTTCTTCCGTAATAATATCCATAGCTTGTAATAATTGCTCAGATATATTATTCATGTTTATCTCCTTTCACTCCTTTAATAAGGAGAGCTAAAAAGCTCTCCTTATTAAGTCTTTCTTCTAGCCCACTGCGCCGCATCATTAGTAAGACTAATAAATGCTTCCTCAATTTCAGTGCGGCTAGTCACGTTCGGGAACTCTACTTTATCAATATGAACAGTTTGCTCAATAGAATCTTGAATTGGTGCAGTAGCGACTGGATTGAGCTTCTGGCCCATAAGAGCCATTGCCGCAATTGCATTACCGTCAAGAGATTTCTCAATAGACTTAAACAAATCAGTACCGATAGTTCTTACAGCTTGGACTGCTGCAAGAATATTCTCGGTATCACTTTGATTTAACACCAATTCCTTTTGATGAAGGAAAGCAAGTTTCGCGTCATCAAATATACCAGTATATCCACCAGTAGCAAATCCAGGAACGCCCAATGCTTGCATTTTTTTCTTCCATTCTTCTTCACTTTTATATTGGCCAACAGAAGTAGAATTTTTATAACGGTTATCTGCCGCATCGCCACGAGTTCCAAAATATTCTTTTGTTAATCCCATATCATCAATTTTATTTTCACGTTGGCTTGTTAATTCTTTATATTCTTTACTTCCATATTCTAACCATCCATTAGCAATACCATCCATAATAACACCAGAATAATCGGTATTTGGATCATAACCCTTACTAGAATTACCTTTAGAGGAAGAAGATGCTGCAAATTGAGCTTGTTGAGAAGCAAGAGCACGCAATGCTTCAACGGTATCCCAGATGGATTGCGCTAACGTTAAATAACCATCAGAAGCATTTTGAGCCGCATCAATCATATTCCACAAAGTATCCTTAGCTTCATCGCCGCGCTCTCTTAATTGATCAGTAGCTTCAGAAACCTTATCAGTTTCTTGCGCCAAGTTATCAAGAGTAGTACCAGTTTCAGAAGCGACATTTTGAACTTTATCCTTATAGTTATCAAAATCTCGTTGCGCTTGATCTAATAACTTGCGGAGTTCGTCCTCAAAATTCGTGGTATTTTGAGTCATGTCGTCAAGATCTTTGGCATAAGTATTATTGAACTTGTCGATAAGATCAGTATTGTTGCCCGCAATTTCTTTTAGCTGTTCACTGTTTTTCATCAAAATGTCGGCAATGCTTTCACCAGAATCGGCTACTAATTGCTTCAATTCTTCTGTGGTAATGCCAGTTAAGTCGGTAATAGTATCGCCTGTGATAATTGCATTATCAATCAGGTTCTTATTACCTGCTTCTGTCATATCGGCGATTGCGTTTTGCTTCTCTTCTTCGAGGTACTTGATCTTCTCGGTATAATACTTATAGATTTCTTGCGCCTGCGCGGAGCGTTCTTCGTCAGTAAGTGTCATATCGGAGTAGATGTCTTTAATCTTATCCTGGCACTCTTTCCAAGTAGAAACAATCTCGCCAGTTACATCAGTTACCTGTTGTTTAGCGATATTATACCAATCATTCTCTGCGTCAAGAAGATTTTGCTGAGCATTGGCAATATCATCTTGGTTAGCAGTATATTGGTAGTTCCAGTTACCTTGACTGTCTCTTACTAACTGAATTTGATTCTTAGCATTTTGAGCATCTTCAAGAGCCATCTGAGCCTGTAATACTTGATATTTAGCATTGAGAATATCAAGGTCATACTGAGATAGCTTATTACCTTCTCTGCGTTGATTAATTTCCTCTTGAAGAGCTTTTAATCTTTCCTTGTGCGCAGAATTGGTAGTGTTGTCGATGTCTTGTTGAAGCTTGTTATACCAAGCAGATACTTGATATGCTTCATTTACTTTATCAAAGTAGCGTTCATTTTGCTCAATATAATGATCGTACTTATCTTGTAGCAAGTCAAGACCAACACCATTAGATACCGCTTGACCAAACTCATAGACAGCTTTCTCGATTTGCTGGAGATACATATCTTGTGCAGTTTCCATTGCTTCTTTAGCAGAAGACAGATAAGCTTCTTGAGCTTCATTAAACTCCTCTAGATATGCGTCTCTTGCTTTCTTATAAGCGTCATAACGCAAATCAGTTTCATCGCCGCCAAGAGAATCGAGTTTTGCTTGTGCTTCTTCCAATCTCTGAGCAGCCTGTTCGTACCAACCTCTTTGTAGTTTAGCGGATGCTAACTGAGCGTTTAGTTTTTCTTGGCTATTCTTTTGGAGACGATTAAATCCTTCCGCAGTCTTATAAGTTACACTCTGTAGAGTATAAAGCTCTTTAATAGTATCTAGTACAGAAGTATTATGCTCTAACTGGTCAGTAAATGCTGCAAATCTCTCAGAAGCGGCATCAACAGCATCTGGGACAATATCCTCAATAGAGTTTGCCCATTCTGCAATGGCTTTCGCAGAATCCACAATATTACCTTGCAGACTCTGGATTTCATCCATGATAGCTCGTCTATCCACATCATCTGTAGTGCTTTCGTAAAGCTTTTTAAGAGAGTTCCACTTCTCTTGATAGTTAGGCAGTAGTGCTGCCTCAGCTTGCGCGCCTCCCGCAGATAATTTAGCACTTTCAAGACCATGGGTTAATGCATCACCAAACATTTCGGAAATTTCTTTAGATAAGTCTCTGACGGCATCTTTCATAGACTTTACATCTAGAACAATCTCCATCTTGAACTTGATTTCCTCAAGTTTCTTGTCAGCAATAGAACGAGCATTTTCTTGAATATTATCTGTGGTATCACGAACTACATCTAGAGTGCTTTCATATTGCTCAAGTGCTTTCTGGCGCTGCTCAAAGAGTTTCTTCTCTGCATCAAGCTGATTCTTAAGAGCGGTATGCTCTTCTTCGCTTAAAGTCTTACTAGCAACAGCAAGATTATAGCGTTTAACGGCTGCATTATAAAGATTAAGGTTCTCTCTTAATAAATCCTCGTAGTTAGTGATTTCGCCATCTGCGCCAATTTGTGCGTCTGCAAAATACTTCTTAACTAGGGCAGAATCTTGAACTAAATAATTCTATGCTTCTTTCAGCTTTTGATTATAGAGTTCTTGTTGCTTCTCAAGAGCCTTGATTTCATTCTCGTAACCATCAAGAGCCTCAGTTCCCCAAGCTCTATCCGTAGTGTTACTTAAATCATCAAGCAAGTCATCCTGTCTCTAGATTTCTCGGTTAATCTCATGGTAACGGTCTTCAACTTCTTGAAGAGTCTTTAAATCCTCTTTGTCATAAGTTTTGCCTTTACTACCGCCAGAACCCTTTGATCCTTTTCCACTAGAGACATTGCCAAATAGATTATCCAAATTGGCAGTGGAAGCGCCAATTTGAGCGATCATACCTTCAATGTCATTAGCAGATGCACCCGCGGAATCGGCAAGATTTTGATACTTCGCTGCAAGATCTGCCCAAGCTTGTTCACTTACGGTATCGGCTTCGTCAAGCATTTTCTAGGTATCTTGCAGAACAGCTGCTTCTTGACTTACACCAGAAGAGCCAGTATATTTAACACCAAAATTATTGCCACCAGTAACAGCTCCAGCATCGTTATTAGCAACGGCTTGCATATTTGCAATAGCGGTGCGAGCAAACTCAGCAGAAGACTGTGCTGCAGAGCTAAAAGCAGAATCCCAGTTTTGAGCAGTAACTAAACCATTGTCATATGCAGAATCCGCAGTTTTTTCTTGGTTATCCAATTTAATAGTAGTAGATGCTTTACTATTTAGTTGCTCCAAATCTGATAGACCGCCAGATAGCGTAGCCTATGCTTCAGAAGAAGTCATTGCAGAATCTGTTTCTGCTCCTGCTAAAACCGCCGCAGCAGTTGCCATCTACTGATATACTTGCTGTTTAGCACGTAATAAAGTTGCTTGATTTTCAAGACGAGAAACAGTTGCCTCTCCATCAGCAGCAACCTCTCCACGCGCTGCGGCAATAGCACTTTCAACCATAGTCTGGTTTAAACGAACTGAACCATCACCTATATCTTCCATACCCTGGATAATACCGGGAAATGTGTTATTTAGCTCTCGTATATCGGTTGCGGCAATTACAAAGTTTTCTCCAATTTTAGAAGCTTCATCTTGGATATTTTGCATAGCACTTTTAATGCTATCAAATTCCTGTTCAGCTTGTGTATGGATTTCTACATCGACTGCATAGTTAGCATCTAATAGTTCATCCATTGTATTGGTAAATTCTTCTGGATTGGCTTCAATTTTTACTTCCCAATCGCTCTCTTGCTCACCTAAGAAATCTTTAAGTTTATCGCTAGCTTCTTTTGCATTATTAGTTAAATCGTCAAGTTTAATTTGCGCTAATCGATCCTACACATCTTCAAGTGCTTCCGCGAATTTCTATGTTCCCACTTCCCATGTATTAGAAAGCTCAATTGCATCAGCTTGAAGTTCCGGGTATTGGCTCTTAAGGGTATCTAGCTAATCAATTAGATTTTGATATTCTTCATTATCGCTAATATTTTCATAAGTAGTATCACCAGACTGAATACTATCAATTAACGATCTAGCACTCTTTTCACCAGAAGTCGCAGCTTGACTTAAACGCTCATAAAAGCTAGATGGGTCGTAAGAATTTAAACTAGCAATAAAACTATTATACCATGCTTCTGCATCTGTGATACCAAGAGTAGCTAAGTCCTCTTCATTAAGACCAAGAGCGGCATATAGTTCTTCTTGTGACATTCCGGTAAGTTGAGCAATATCGTCAGGAGATAATTGAGCAAACAAAGAACTTAAATCAATAGACTCGGTGCCTTGTGCCAGTTGATTAAGAATTGTTGTAGTAAAATCAGCTTCGCCAAATGCATCGCCGAGAGAGTTTGCTCCATTCACTAACTTTTGTAGACTTGCTTCATAAGCATCTTGATCAAAGTTATCTAATCCTTCTCCTAGTGAATCAATTAACTCCTATTGAGCATAGGTTTGCGCAATCATCTTGCGCATATAATCATCACTTAATGCTTCATCGAAAAGATTTTCGCCACTAGGGGTTTGAAGTTGGCCCTTATTCCATCCGCCTTTATAATTTAACTGGTCAACATCAGTGCGGCCTAAAACCATACTAGCATATAGTCTAGCTAGTTCTTCATCTCCATTAATAGACTGACCGATATAACTACCTAATGCGCTATTGGAAGAATAATTAGTTTTTGCGACAGTTACATTAGAAATCTTCTAATCTCTTTCTTCTAATGCCTATGCCTCTCGTGCAGCGTAGACATCGAGCAGACCATTATAGATACCTTCACTATCTCCTGCAATACCCTTCAACTTATCACTACGTTTTTCTTCAATATTATTCTTGAGAATTTCTTTTGCATAGTAGTCATTCGCATCACTAGCATCTTTAGTAGAGGTAATAAGAGTTTCTAACTCTGTTCTAAAATCTTCAAGCTTTGTTGTGCTTAATTCTAATCCAGGTAAAACTCGCTTAAGTTCAGTCTCAAATTCATCTAGAGAAAGAGGTTCTTGAGTATCAAGGATACTCATTGCAGCGTCTAGTTCATTATCACTTAGCGCTCTAAAGTCTCCAATTAAACTTCGCTTAACATTTGTGCGTTCGCTCTTAATATTCGCATTACCAGCATAAATCTGACCAGTATAAAGGGAGTTTTCGGCCTGTCTTTCACGTGCGTCGGCTTGTGACTGTAATTCTTCGAGCACTCCATCCACAAATTGGATAATGCCTTTATCATCATAATACCATTTAGAACGATCAAATAAACCCTGAGATTCGATTAACTCTTTAGCTTTATCATTTGCGGTTTTAATAGCATCTGCATACTCTTTAGTACCTTCAGTTAAATCATCAATACTCTGTACCGCAGAATCCCAATCATTGATGGTATTTTTAAGTTCTGTAGCAGCATTTTTTGCATCATCATATGCTTTGCTTAATACTTCGACTCCCGCGGCGGCTTCTTTTGCTGCATCCGCATCAGCGTTATAAGCTTTTACGGTTGCATAAATAGCAACACCAAGAGCTGCAACAAGAGCAATATATGGAGCTAAAGCAATTAATCCAGCTACAATTTCTGCATTTGCTATCGCGGTTGCAGTTGCTACTTCACCTTCAGCCTTAGCAAGAATTTTATCTGCCGCAGCCTTAGCAAGAGACGCAGTGATACCAAGTCCTTTAACAGTAACTTCCTTAGCTTCGCTAATAGTTACGAGCTAAGTCGCGCCTGTCATTGCTTTCGTCAAAGTAATGACAGTAGGTAATAGCATTCCTAAACTTGTGAAGATGGTAATTAAACGCTCTCCCGCGGTCATATCAGAGTCTTGAAAAACATTTCCAATACTCTTAAATGCTTGCATAGCCATAGCTAATTGAGAGAGATAAGTACCTGCGGAAACTATTTTGTCAGCCCAATCTTTTGTTGCATAAGCGTTTGTTTCTAGGCTATTTGTTACTTTCTTATTTGCCGCTTCATACTCTTTGGTGACATAAGCCATAGCTTCTGTAGCACTTTTACCTTCTTTAAGAGCGGCTGTAAATCTAACGACAAGATTAACCTAACGTTCTGGTAAGAAATTAGTTAAAGTATCTTTCAAGATAATTGACTGAGCATTTAGATCATCTAATTGTCTGTCAACATTTGTAAAATAATCTAAAATCTCTTGATTCGAAGCGCCTGGTTTGATTCCGCCCATCTCATAAGCAACTTTTTTTAATTCAGTGCTTAGCTCATCGCTATCATTGCTTAAAGATTTAATTCTATTAGAGATGGCACGTAAATCCACTTGCTTTTTAGATACAGATTCTAATCTGGTAATTATTCTAGCAATAGCTTCATCAGCAGAACGACTCTTAGAAATAAGATCCTGAACTCCAGTAACTGCATTTTTTACTACATCGCTGCTAGCGCTGCCTTTTCTTCCGCCTAAATATCTGTTAATATCACTTTTACTATCAACAGAGATATTATCCTTAATATCTTGCTTATACTGCGCCGCCAATTCTTCATTTAATGTGATCTAGCGGGCATACTCTTTAGACTGTTCTTGCAAAGACTGTAAATGATTAAGGTCTGCCTAAAGGACACTCTTTTGGCGTTCATTTAATTCATCAATCTTAGAATTAACTAACCCACGCAATTCAACCTATTTTTGTGTAATATCTAGAGCTTCTCTCGCTGGACCTTCGACGCCCATCTTTTCGATAGAGATACTTTTGGCAAGTATAGCGGCTTGTTGTTGAAGAGCTCTTGCTCGCTCCTGTTCTTGATTAGTTAAGAAACCAATCTAAACGGCGCTTTCTCGTAAACTTTCAGCAATCTTATTTCCATAAACTTTGTTAATTAATAGTACAGATGCGGCCAGTACACCATTCATACCGCCCATAGCATCAATAACATCGGCTGTACCACTTAATAGAGGAGTGATTAAATCATCAACCTTAATATAAAAATCAGGGTTAATTAAACTATCATAAATATCCTCTGCGGCAGCCTTGGTTCTATCTCTAGCAGCTTCCCAAGATTCTGCATAAATCTCAGCCTGTTGCTCTAAAGTGCCATCTGCATCTTGTGCCATAGCTAGATTTTCTTTGAAGAAATCCCAGTTATCCATCAAGGCAATCAGCTGCGTCCATTGACGCACACCTGCTACTGTTTCAGCTAATGCAATCTTTTGATCTTGAGCAAGAGTATTCCATTTGCTACCAAGATTGTCAAGAATTTCATCCATACCTTTAAGCTCTCCATCAGTATCCTTAATTTGAACACCAACAGTCGCTAGAGCCTAAGAATATTTATTTAAAGTAGTTCCATCATCAAGAGTCTCACCTTGTGTCAGACCTTGAATACGTGAAAATAAAGTTCTAAATGCAGTACCAACAACGCTAGCACTTTCACGTGTTTGTGCAGTAACAGTAGCAAGAGCAGATGCTGCATATTCATAGCTTAATCCTACTGTATTAGCTACAGCGGCAAACTTCTCAATACCCTCAGAGATTTCATCAGAACTAGATGCAGTAGCAGCGCCTAATTTAACCATGACATCTGCATAATGATCAAGACTCTAACTTCCATCATAAAAGTTATTCCAAATTGCAGTTAATTGCTGAGATGCGGTTTCCGCGGTTGTGCCAGCTACATTAGCCATCTTAATCGTGGTTTCTGTACGATCAAGCACCTCTTGATCCGTTAAACCTTGCTGATAGTAAATCAGAGAAGCATCAGTATAATTAGTAGTAGTTGTACTTAATGCTTTAGCTGCTTTATTTGCCTATTCAGCAAAACGGGCCATATCTTCCGCAGATTTCTCGCTTACGATACGAATTTCATTAAGTGATCTATCTAAATTTTTAGAATATCCATAGGCTTGCTCTAAAGAACCAACAAATCCATGCAGTACGCTAGATGTTAGCTACCAACGCATTGTGTTCTTCATAGTTACCCATAATTCGTTCATCAGGGTATTGGTTCTACGCAACGGTAATTCAGCCTAAGTAATAGATGAAGCTACTTTCAAAAACGCCTCTGTACCAGCTGGACCGAGCTAGACCATCTGATTATAATATGACCTTAAACTTTGTCCACTATCTTCTAATTTTTTATTAAAAACAGATAAATCTAATTTACCAGTGTTAGTATTTACTGCTGACTATAGATTCTTAGCTAAATCTAAAGCAGCAGTAGAAGCTTTCTATAGAGTAGGAACAACTTGAGATTTGGTCCCTAATGCCTATAGACTAGTGACAGCCTCTTGCAAAGATGCTTCAAACTTACTAGTATCAGCATTAACGCCAATCGTATAATTTAGACGCTTTGCCATAGTCCTTTTCCTCCTTTAACACCTATATAAACAAAATAAAGGCTCCTGAGAATTATATCCTCAAGAGCCTTTTAATTCTCTACTTAATCTGAGAATTTAATTAGATTACTTAATCTTTTCCAACCACATCTTTGATTACGGCCAGAGTCTCTAGATTCTCACCATTCTTAATCTTGTCTAAAATTTCAGTAATCTGTGAATCTAATCCACCTGCATTTGCTGTCATAGCCTGAATAATACCGGCCGCAGAAGAATTATATCTAGCAATATCGCTAACTGTATCATTTACGAGTTCTTTCATAAACTCGATTTCATCCTCTGGAATAGTAGAAATAATCTGGTCAATCACGTCATTCTCTTCCAAAAGGTCATAAGTCTTAGAAACTTCTGTCATTTGTTTCTCTGTAAAGGTAATATTTGCATACCACTTACATACAGCAATAGAGAAATAAACCTCAATTCTTACCGGACTAAAACAACCTGTCATGTCATCAAGAGCATGATTAACAATAAACTGAATAAATTCCGCTTTTTCATCAACAGGAAGATAATTGCGGATTTCAAGCGTAATATCGTCAGTAAGCTGGCAATTAGTAGTAATTTTCTTAGCTTTTAGCCCCAGCTTAGTAAAAGTCATTTTCATAGGTATTAACTCCTTTAACTCATTTATATTTTAATTATACTAGAAAAAAAATCTTTTGTCAAGTTTATTAAAATAAGGATTTTAATATATTTGAGTTTAAACTAGCAGAAATAGTCAATGTATTAATTACATCTCTAACCATCTGGCTACGTACATTAGCGGCTTCAATATCGGGTGCCCATTCTGGCTTACCGTCCGCAGCGACAAAGCTATTATCTATTTTAGAATCAGAGGTAGAGAAACCACGAATCTCAGTTGATAATCCTTTTAAAGTATTCGCGCAAATTCTATTTACAATACTTACAATAGAATAAATCTTGCCATTATACATTAAAAATTGCGCTCTATCTAAGCCGCCGATAGGAGAGCCTCCTGATACTAACTACTCTCCAGAGCCGCTAATCCACTCATTGAAAAAAGACGCGGCAATAGTAGATCGGAGGGCATTATAAGCTTGATAAAATCCGCCTTTACGACCTCCGCCACTTAATCTATGGGCAATAATGTTATATGCATATTGCTATCTATCTGGCGGCTCATCCTCTAAAAAAGTTCTTAGTAGAGTCCTGCTAACAATATGAATATTTTTAGACTTAGCAGATTGCCATTTAATTGAAGCATTAGTAGCAATTTCAATAGTAGCTGTAGTACCATTCTATAAAGTGACCCCAAGATTGAACAAGCCATTAGAAATAATATCTACTTTAGCTGTACGACCAGATTGAGCACCAACCGCTGTTCCAGATTGCTTAGTTGTAGGGATAGTACCCCTATCCCAAGTTAATTTTCCACCAGACTATGCAATTAAAGAATCAAATGCCTAATCTGCATTATTTGAAATTTCAAATAATACATTCTTCATCATTCGTTCAGCTAAAGGTTCGCCAATAGCTCTAGAAAAGATATTGGCAATTGTAGAGGCAAAACTTTGAGTAGACACAGAGCCATTAGCAGATAAATTTTTTGCCGCTGTACTTAAATATCCTATAACCTATGATGCAATACCAATCGTATTTAATGACACTAAAGATACAACATCATTATAAGTAGTTTTGCCCTCAAACACTTTCTATAAAGCTGCAAAAGCTTTCAATTCGCTCTTGTTTGGTGTAGCATTTACAAGGTCTAATGCTTGTTTAATGTAGTCAAAAAACTTGGAAGCATCATCTACTGGGCCGTTAAGTAGCATAGAATTATACTAACTTGAAATATTCGTGACAGCTTCTTCATACGACCCACCATCTATAACGCTGCTGTACTTCTCCATGAGTAGATTGTTCATAGCTGCCGCAATACTATCAAGAGTTTCCTCCATAAGAGGACCTTCGCTTAAAGCTTTAATAATCTATACACTAGATCTCGCAGCCGTAGTATCTTGATTCATCTGCGCTATTAAAGCTTGAGCCTGCGCAGCAGATGCAGCTCCACTGGCTTTCATATCATCAAGAATAAGCTAGGTCTTATATTTATACCAAGCAGCGGCAGGTGCGGCCAGGTGCTATGCTGACTATTGTTTATAGTGGATATAAAAGTGATCGACGTATGCATCAACATCGATCGGCATACTCATGTCACCAAGGTTATGTTTCTTTTGATGCATGGATGCGGATTTTGGTATTCTAGCCATATCTCCTTTACCTCCAGATAAAAAGAAAAAGGGAGGACATTAAGTCCTCCCTTAAACTCAGATTAAGTCCTCGTCTTCATCCTCTACAAAGCTCAGTCGCTTAGCAGCAGATTGGGTTCGGACTGGTTCTGTATTTTTTAACTCCGCGTCATGTCCCTCCGGAGTGTTTATTCCCCCGCTGTGCAGGCTGCTCTCTTCTCCTCTGCGGCAGTTACGTCGTCCATAACAACCTGGATAGCAGCAAGAACTTTCTTGGTAAGATCGAACTTGGTATAGCCAGGGAATGCGTCAACCACAAAGCTGAAAGTAGAAGGATCACCGCTAGATGCCATAGAGAAGGTGAAGTTAGACTGAACCTTACCATTAGGAATTACAAATTCCGCAGGCATATCAAGACCAGTATTTTCATCACGGAACAGAGTAGAAGCCTCAATATAGAAGTTCTGACCCTTAATCTCTGGGGTGATTTCGATTAACATTGTGTTAGAAACCTTTTTGATGTAGTAGTCAACAAGAACAACCTTGCCAACTTCAAGATCCTTATGCCCAGCTGCGCCATCAGCATAGCAGGTAATAGTAGTCTTACCATCGCCATAAACAACAGCGGCAGGAACGCAAGGTTCAACATCAACGGTGCCAGAATCGCTTAACACCATGCAGAAGATATCAGCATTAGCATGCTTATAATCAGCTGCAGCACCAGTACCAGGAGTACCAGTAGCAACCCCATTCCAGCAAGCAATTTCTGGAATTACGATAGTATTCTTAGTGTCTACCTGAACCTGAGAAGTCATGTGAACATAAACAGGCTTGTTTTCAGTAGCTTTTGCTAGACCAGCACCAGAAAGAATAGCCAAGCTCTCTGGACTAATAAGAGCATCTTCCATATTGAAGGTGAGAGTACGCTCGCCTTCCCATGCGATCAAACGAGTGTTACCACGTCCACCAGTTGCATAAACTGTGGTAGAAGCGCCCTCAAGGCTAGAAGTCTTTAGAGAGTCGAAATAAATGACAGGCTCATTCTTATAGAAAGTGCGGCCGCCGAGAGTCATCTTAGACTTAGCACGGAATGCTACGTCGCAAATTTCGCGTACGCCAAATCTCATAGTATATTTCCTCCTTATTTATTGGGATGTAATTCTTTCATCCAAGATTCAACTTGTTTATCGGGCTTCCCGCCCGCAAGTCTAACTTTAAGGTCGGTATCCCATTCAACATAACCCGTATATCTCTCCATTAAATCAAATAATTGAAACATATTTAATGCTCCACATTCACTTAATGAAATAACTTTGGCTACTGTTAAAATAGAAATATAACGAGTTAGAACGCTTTCATTACTTGCTCCTTTCTATTCAGCAACCTTGCGGCGATTCCGCATGATTTTATCCGCGATTTCTTTAGCTCGATCATTGGCAGGATTATAAATAACATTCTCGCCCTAAAACAAACTATTTACGCATAAAACCTAGCGTATTACACTCTAGAAAATAGTAAAGTTACTATCATCTATCATTACTGTTTTAGCGGTCTCACCAACGATAGTAAGAATAATGCTATTCTTAGTAATCATTGCTGTATACTCAGGAAAAAGTAACTTGAGCAAAGTAATCAAAGCAATCTTTTTTTCTTTATCCTACGATTGCTCTAATACTTTCATCAATACTTGAAAATTAGTCAAAGACGCTAAAAGAGTTTCGTCCTATACTAATGACTCTTTCTCTAAACAGATATATTGAACAGCCATAAAAAACTGCTACTCACCCATGTAAGCTATATCTTTAATGGTCGGGACATGGACAGTTAATTGTAATTCAGGAATAGGAATATCAATCCCGGCCATTAAAGCTAGTCTATAGTCAGCCATTTACAGGATTTTTCTAGTCCTCATGACCTCTAACAGCTAGATAGGTCAGAGACACTCCCGCAAATTCTTCGTTATATACATAGGGGGTAGCAGATACAAACTCAAGTTCACCGATGCCGGTTAAGTGAGTTTTATCAAGCATGGCATCTATCTCTCCCGCGACCCTATAAGGGCGTAGCTCAAAGTCGCCTAAATCCCAGTTGTCATAGTGACAAATAATATCAATACCAAATGTATTATCTCGATATTCTGGATTCGAAGCGTTTCTAATGACAGTGCCATAAGTCAATCTAATATAGGTTTTTTCTTTACTATCAATCTTAATCTTTGGGACAGATGAAATCTGGTGACTAGTAAATAGTTCCTTAATCTGTTCTCCGTTTGGTAAAGGTTGAGATTGCCAGTCTCTTGTTTCATAAACTAATAATCTCAAGAGATTAGGATTTGATAGAATACGGTCGATAATAATTGCCGCGTCTTTAGGCATACCCAATAAACTAGACTTGGGGTACTCATATGAATTATGTTTCATGCGCGATCACCTCAATACAATGATTCAACTACAACGACCTTTTCTCTTACATCATTACCCTTTGTCCATTGTAATGTGAATTGACCACTTGTAGTTTTATTCCAAATCACTGTAGCTGTCTAATTTCCAGTTACCTGTAAACAGGCAGGTACATTTTCAAGTATCTTCCATTCTCCGTCCGCAATATCGACGGAGTAAGTAGCCGCAATTTTCGGCTTTATAAAAGTCTCACCGATAATCTTGCTATCAGGAGTTGGATTAGTAGGTTCAAAGACCAAACCATCCTTCATCTCTTTCTCAAGGTCATCAGTGGTATCATTCCAGTAATTCTCTTCCGCATTGACTTCGATAATATTTTTCATACTAATCGAATCTGGAGCTTCAACTCTCCAGCACTTTCCCGCAAAGATAAATTCTGAATATCTATCAAAAGCATGAAGTGTCTTTTCATTACGCGGCATAAGAATATTCAAACTTAGATTAGGAGTATCAATTCTCTATTGATTCTTTTGAATAGAGTTAATTTGTGTCTCCACAGGACCTCGAATGGCTGCATAAGTAGAACACCAATTACCATCCTAATCCTTGAAACGAATCTTATATCTACAGCGTCTTATTTCTCCTCTAAAGTAGGCATCTTCAGTAATCTCTTGAGTATAGATTAACCAGTATGTATTTGTTTTCTTCCATTCAAATACATCACCAGGTTCATAACTATGCTCGTAATCAATAGAAACGATCTTGTCGTCGTAATCCTGTTTTACCTTATCTGGATTGATAAGAGCGCGAATCTCTCCATAAACCCCCATGTCCGCATCTACACCGGAGGGTTCAATCTCAAGCACTTCTGTATTTCTCTAAACCATCTCAATCGAAGCGGCTTGATAAGAATATAGCAAAGCCCTATGTAAAGTGCGTTGTTTATCCTTAATCATGCGGTCTTCCTGATGAATACCGCCTTGCCACTCGAATCTCTTCCGCATTAATTCTAAATTAATCATTGCGAATCACCTGAGTTAATAAGTCGATACATCTAAATACAGTCTTTCTATAAATCATAAAATCATTACAAGCATCTGAGGTTAAGCCCTCTAACTTTGATAATAAAATTAACCCTTCTACTTTATCCTTGTAAATATGCACCAAACCAGAAATTTCTTCTAGCATAGTTTTTAGATGTGTCTCCCAATCTTCTCCATTTTCACGCATAGGAATTAACTTCCATAGTTGATTGATAAGTCTCTTCATATCTTGGTCGATAGTACTCATTGGAAAGTTAATATTATACTTATCCATCGAAGGTACTCGTTTCTCTAAGAGTAGACCAATTAGACTTAATAGAGCCGTTATTATCAATCATCTTTCTGCGTTTATAGAGGCGTTGCATATGATGCGCCTAACGCTCAGCCTCTTTTTTAAGTTCCATTAATTTAGCGAGATGGTTTGCTTGAGAGGTCATTTTGAAATCGCTACCAGAGTATTTCATTCTCGTCTGTTCAACAGACGCCACTTGACGCTGAAGCCAAGTATTATACATTAGTAGCGCAAGAATGTTAATTTCTTCGGAAGTTAAATGGCAATTAAAAGTCTCACCATTTACGTCATAATCATAGAGTGGAAAACGCGGAAATTCAAATCCTGGGATGGCATCAAGTAAGATATTTAGCAAATCTTTCTTGGTGTCTTCCTCAGTCCACTCCATATACATATCATCGGTAATCTTACCGAAGAAACGATTGTATATATCTTCAAAGGGTGTAGGATCCCCTTGAATTGGATACTTTTCATCCATGGGGATTACCTCCCTTATTCTTTAGCCTCCACGGGCTTTTTAATTGTAGTGGTAGAAGAACGACGTCCGGTTGCCGCAGGAGTGCTGATAACCTTTTCGGCCTTCTTCTCGTTCTCGTCGGGCTTCATATTTTCGATAGCTTTGCTCACATCAAAACCAAGCTGAGCTTTAATAGCCTCTCTCTTATCGTAGTCATTTAATGGTTTGCTAACAGCATACTGTTTGATAAGATCTTTTGTGCCATTAGGAGCAAAATCAAGAGCATCCTTAAATTCATCAATAGAACAAGATTCCATCCAGCTGGGAATCTGTTCCTCAGTCAGATAATACTCTGGTTCTACATCCTTATTAAGTAAATGACGAAGAATTTCATCATCATTAATAAAGAGATAATTATAGATAAGCTCTTTTCCGCCGCCCATCATAGACAGAGAATCTAACTCATCAACCTTGATATGCTTAGTTTCATGAGGAGCGAACTCTCTGCGGACGCCCAATTCGGGAATATTATAAATAACAAAGCCTGCGCTCTTGTTAGTGACATTACACTGGTCTTTCATAATTAAAAACTCCTTTTTCTCAAATAATGAATTAAAGGGGATAGGGATATATCCCTATCCCCTCGAATAGTTTATTGAATTACGTCAAGCTTGCCCTGAAGCTGAGTATCAACGTAAGAGAAGATGTTGTTAGTCATCATAACGCCAACGCCAACCTTGCGGTAGACCTGGATGTCACGAGACCAGTCATCATTGTCATTACGCTCACGAACGTGAGTAGTACCCTCGAAAGCAACCTTAACAGGCTTCTCGCCAGCGCCAGAAGGAATAACCCAAGCATAGCCAGGATCGATTACCTTACGGCTGTTGGTTTCATCCTCAAGAGTCTGAGGAAGAATTACAACACGAACACCCTTATAGTTAGCAAGATAACCGGTGTTCCAACGCTCGTTACGAATCTCGTCAGAGATCCAGCCCTCAGCAGGAACAATCTTTACTGCGAACTCACGAGTGCAGTAAATAGTAGGAGTGCCATAAGCACTTGCGGTAGTAACAAGACGGTCAAGACCAGTCTCATCGAAACCAGCAGCGCTTACACGGTTAGCAGCGGGAAGCTGATCAATTGCGCCCATAAGAGCCTGAGCGATCTCACGATAAATGAGTTCGTCCATGCCATCCATAATGATCTGAGTGAGTTCAGCGAAGTTCACACGACCGTCAAGGAACTCTTCGAAGCCAATCTGAGCGGCTCCGCCGATAGCACTGGTACCAACTTCGAAGCTCTCAGAACCGAGCTTGAAGGTCTCGTATACGCCGGCAAGACCGACACGAGTGATGAACTGCTTAGCGCGAGTCTTACCAGTTCTACGCTTAAAGACGGGGCGATCACCCTGAGCGAATGTCTGAATCTCAGCGAACTGACCATAAGCGTTGATCAGACGATTAGGAACGATATCGTCCATAGTCTGCTCCATGAGAGAGAATACCAAACGCTTATTCTGCTCATAAAGCTCTTCAGTACCAACGAGAGCGTTGAGTTCACTACGAAGAGTCTCGTTCATAGCGCTGTAAGAGAGATTCTCGTTATTATAAGAGAAGTTAGTAGAAGGAGTAGCGTTAGCTACATTCTTCATTAACTGTAGTAAATTAGCCTTATCCATTATTTTAACCCTCCTTTATCAACCAATGCGCTGAACTTTAACGCCAGGCTGTAAGTCAGGCATGGTGTAAACCTTTACAACCACGAACTTAGGATCTTCGTCTCCGCCTGTTGCGGTTTTACCTTCATCCTTAGTCAGATAACCATCAGTATCAATTTTGAGCTGATCGCCAACACTTAGAGAGCCAGCTTCAGCCTTAATTGTATTAGTAGTCCAAATGTCGCCGTTAGGGACAGCGATAACACGAGGAACCATCTTAGTGCCATCTGGCATTAGCTGAGGATAATTAAAAGTCTCAACTTCCTTCTTGAAAGCAACGTTGCTACCCTCGCGGACAGCCTCACCAGTATAATCAAGAACGGTCTTAAGATCGGACTTAGTCTGACCGACTGGGCTATAGACACGAGCATTGTAGCGGTCCTTAATCATAGCGAAATCAGCATCAGTCTCGCGATCCTCATAAATCTTTACTTCATTGAAAACCATGCGCCATGGACCTGCACCATCAAAGTCACAGACACCCTTGGCATAATCGTATTTTACGAACTGGCCATTCTCAAGTAGCTCGATGCTTGCCGCTGCGGGAAGCTGAGCGTACACCTGGCCATTGCGCTTAGCGGACATATGGTTAGGTTCAACCTGGCCATATCCGTAAGTTACAAAAGTAGCGTTGCCTAAACGCTTTGCACTCTTAGCCATATTATTTAATCCTCCTTATAGCTTTTTCGCGGTTTCGCGAACTGCCTTAATCCACTCTGGGACATTATCATCAGCGGGATTTTCAAGATTAAACAATCCCTTGGGCTGGTTATCGTCCTGTTCATTGTTGTTATTAAGGTTAAAGTTGACCTTGTTGCGAACGCAGATAATAGACAGCTTCGCTTCAATGTCATCCAAAGAATAAGTATCAATATGCTCAACAACATCCTTCTTGTCGTCGTCGCTCAGCATATAGAAACCATCAATCATGCTCTGCTTTTCCTTGCGGTCCGCAGTCAGCTTGAACTCTCTGAGAGAAGTTACCTCTGTCTCAAGGTCGCTCTTCTCCTGCTTAAGAGTCTCAAATTCGCCCTGAAGAGTCTCATACTTACCAAGTAACTCAGTATACTCAGTTACTTCATCAAGATTGTACTTCTTCTTAGGCTCTTCCTTGTTATTATCGGCAGGCTTGTTGTCGCCGTCCTTTGGCTTATTATCTTCTGGAGCAGGATTGCCTTTTGGATTCTTCTTGTTCTCGTCCTCAGGCTGCTTCTTTGCTTCGAAGTTAGGATCCTCGGGGTTGCCGAGAGTCTTTTTATTCTCGTCCATAGTCTCGTGAGAGCCTCCTTTATTCAAAGTTTTCTGTAATTCAGTTAGCATAGAGAACATCGTAGTTCTAAGTTCTTCCATGTTCTCTAGGGAGAATTCAGTCTTGAATTGTGCGCCCTCAAAACATGGCTCAACTGATTCTCCGAGAATACAAAGTTTTTCAATCAATGCTTCATTGTAAATGAAAAATCTACTACCCGAATTATTATCTTTTGCCCAAAAACCTTTTTGAGTTTCTTTATTCAGTTCCATAGACTGATTGTTGCCATGCTCGAATAGTCGCTAAGATTCAGGGTAAGCGCTCGTCCAGATGTAACATTCAGTTACAAGATACTCACGCTCAACGCCTTCGTCATCAAACTTCTGGAACCAAACTTTCGCGTCCGTAGGGACGAAACCGTATGGTTTAGTGGTGTCAAGAACCTCGATATTTCCGCCACCCCGCAGAGAAATCTCTTTGTTGTGTTCTTCAAAATCGTTTGTTGCTTGATTAAAATAGCCAACAACAGGAGAACCTGGCAGTTTTCTGCCCATCTCTGTTGCAACTTTCTTAGTGATAACAGTTCCGTTTCTGTTGGGATTTTGTCCTACATAGCAGACCTTCACCTAACACTTGCTGATTAAAGGAGATATTTCAGTCGCATTGATGAATTCCAATGTGTTAGCAATAGGAATACTAATATGCAAGTTCTATCCCTCCTTATGACATGCTTTCACGGTTAGCAATCGTCTTATCGCTCTTTTCCTCGTCGGACTTTTCCGGACGACCAGACTATTTCTGTTCCGTTACTTTTGTTGTGCTTGAACTTGTCTACTTATTCTAAGAGTTATTCTAATCATTCTAATCTTTTTTGACCACGCTTCCACTCATTGTGCTACTCATCATGGGCGGAATCATAATCTCAGATAGATGTAGAATCTCATTTTCGAATGTTAAAGTAGCCAGAATACTAGATTGAGAATGACCAAGAGCAATTTGTGGCAACATCTTAGGATAGCCCATTTGCGCGTGTTCTTTATACAACTTAGCTAGTTCTTTATAGTTAAATTGCGTTGTTTCTAGCATGGATACTCTAAACTCGTAATGACCCTTGCGATTAAATTTTTCCACTATCTTATTCAACAAATTAGCAAACTGTAAAGGTAGTTCTCTAATACTAGCTTCATCTGTTAAAATAGCATTAGTTACAGCTAAGTTGCCGTCCGCATTAAATAAGTTACGAGAAATACCAGCATTATTAAACACAGTACGTTCGACTTTTTCAAGGTCATCTGTCGTAGTATTGGAATTACTATCCTTAGTATCAATCTTCTCAATATCAGCAAAAGTAGTAAGCACATCCACACCAACCGCGCGCTTAAGCATCGCGACCGCGTTATTATGGATGTCTCTTGCTTCATCTACATCAAAGATTAAGTCACCATTCTTATCAAGCGGTAATTTCTGGATAATAATTTTTAATAGCTGTTGCATTGTCTTCTATCTATCTAACTCTTGAGCTTGGTCAAGGTCAATGATAGAGGGAATAACTCCAACAAGAGATGGAAAACAACTATCATTCAATCCCAACTTCACCGAAACTGCGGGATCGAGAGGATACCAGCAACTTAAGTCTCCTGGATAATCCCCCTTAAGCTTGCCTTGTTTATATAAGACATAGCCTTGCTAAACATCCTTGGGGAATGTTTTTAGAATTGCCATTCTCTATTGGATATTAGAGAAATAGGCGTCAAAGAACTAAAGATTTAGTTCTACGATCGGATCAACTCCAGAGTAGTAGCGATTACGACAATATGAAGCGGGAAGTTTTTGGATACCAAATCTATCCCCGAAATCTACGAAGATGCCATAGTAGACACCATCTTTCATAATATCGAGAGCAATATTTCCGCATAGTCGCTTAACGTCAGATCTATCAAGATACAGTAGTACCTTTGAGAAGTCACCAAGAATCTTATTTTCTTTTTCCTTAGATACATCTGTAAAGTAAGGAGTTACATACCAGTCATATCTATAAAGAGTAGCTAAGTATTTACACAATCTGTAATAAATACCACTAGACTCAAAGAAATATTCAGAAATCTCTCTTAGTGTCTTGTAATCATGTCGGTAAATAGCATTGAGAACAAAGCCCTTATCGCCGTAGTTTGGGTTGACCTTCTTGTAAGTGCCAAGATTTACGAGTGCATTATCCACGGTACGAATGCCCACCCGCATTTTAGCATAATCACGTGGAGCCATATCTTCTTCGCCCATTAAATTAAAGCCTTTATCTCGTATGTCTTGTTGTCTGCGCTTAAGCAAGGTTTGTCACCTCCTTAATACCCGGCCTTCTGCATTATATAGTCATACGTTAATATATTTTCATCCGTATATGGAATCTCTATTAAAGTAAGACCTTTCAATGCGCAGAATCTTCTCTTTTGATTATCATTATATTTCTATTGATACAATCCTCTATTGCCGCCAAATTTACTGACTGCTTGATAATGCTATTTTCCTTGATATTCAATCAAGAAATCTAGATTGCCATCGTCATCAAAGACGGCAAAATCAAATCGTAGAGGACGTCCACTAGGGGCTTTCAATCCCGCGAATTCATACTCTTCTTTAAAGTTAATATCATTCGCTTCTAGAATCTCATGTATCTTAATTTCTCCTCTTGATGCTCGCATAGATTAAATCACATCCTCTATCTATTATTAAAAAATCTAATAGGGCTATTATTTAACTATGCCCACTTAACTAATAAACATAAAATCAGCGAAGCGATCTTTCTTTCTCTTGCGCTTATTATCTTCTTCTTGCTTGATATAATATAGACCGTATTCAAAAGCTGAGAATTTATCCTTTGCAATAGATTTATTAGCTTGCTTCAAGATAATATTAACGCCTTCATTTTCCTCGCGCAAATTCAACATTTCATCTCGCAGAATAGAAGTATAAGTGAAAGGTTGTAAATATGCCGCTCTCTCTTCTGGTTTCATTGCTTGACCCTTTTTAGTTCCTAACAACTTGTTCTTCGCAATTCTTTCGTCAATTAAGAATTTCACTTTGCCAGCCCGCATCTGCGTCTGTGCATTACTGTGAGCTTCGGTGTTAATTGGCGCATTAGCTTTAATCTCATAAATAGCATCATACTCTGTTCTATCGGTTCGATACTTCTTATATTCTCCATCATCATCATTCTATACGCCAAAATCAGGGAAGAAATCATCTGTCTCAGGGTCAACTTGAGACTTGACCATATAGTCCATTAGACCAGCGCCCAAACCATTACCGTCGATAACAACGGTCTTAGCCTTGAACTAATAATATAACTTTTTAATTTTAATTGCCTAATCTTCAAAGTGTTCGTCATCCATTGTAAACATATTAACTAATGACTTAATTGCAGGCCCCTAGGACTGCGGTGTAACTTTGAAAACACAAATTACACTTTGACATTTTTTACGTCCAACGTCCACAGACAAGACATAATAAGCTCTATCAGAAGAGCGACCAGAAGCTTCATATTCTGGTTGTTGTAATTTACGATTACGGTCAAATACTTCTCCATTGAAGAATGCATCCTCAACAGTACCACTCCAACGAGATTCATACTCACGATCAAAAGAAGCCTCATTGAAGGTACCGTCCTGCTTTAGCTCTTGAACGAAGTTTTTACTTTGTAGGCCAACTAATACAGGGATGCGCCAAGTGCCGCCCATAACAATTGCTTTCTCTGGATCAAGAACCATACGAATCAAGAGTTGAATCAACTTATTGTACGGGAAAGTATTCTTCCAGCCTGCGGTGGTGACATAGATTTGACTCTTATTCAAGGTTTCTGCCTCTTGAACAGTACCATCCATACACTCACGATCAATGTTCATTAGAGGAATAAGGACTTCGTTCAAAATGGTGCCATCGACACCAACACATTCCTCAATTAGGCCTCCGTGACGACGCTTACCACGAGAACTCTCTCTTGCGGCAACGTTATCAAAGTAAGAACCATTCTTAAAGATATATTTACAATAGTCTTTACCTTCTTGAGTCTTACCTCTTCGCCAGTCAATCTCTCTTTCAAATGCAGGAATCTTCTAGCAAATTTCCTAAACCTTTTCTTTAGCAATACCAGCGGCCTGCTCTTTACCTCCAGAAGTAACAAACAGTTTACTTCTTGGATACAAAATACATCTACACATTAGTACCATAATAGATAAGAAAGACTTGGAATAGGCACGCGGGAATACCATGTATACATACTTGTAGCGCATGGCAGCCCGCAAGAATACTCTTTGATAGAAGAAAAAATTCAGCTCCTTCTTACGAGTAGGATCTCCGCTAGTTTGAAGGAAATCAACGAAAATATCAGGATATTCTCTCCAAAAAGCAATATATTGGCGTGCCGCAGGAATGATTGCCCGCACGCGCTCCTCAGATAGACCAATCTTCTTATTTTTATTGGAGAGGTTTAATAAATCAGCTAATGCCATTTACTCCACCTCCCGCAGATATTCCTTATCCTTCTCAGCTTCCTATTGTTTCATTTCTTCAAATTCTTCATAGTCAGCATCAGTCAATACTTTATCTTCTGGATAATCGTAAATCTCATTATCTTCTTCATCGCCACCATCAACGTCAATCTTAGCTTCTCTTTCCTTATCTTGAGCAATAGCTCTAACAGATGCGTCAATCATGTTACCGAGATTCATTTCTTCTGTAACAAGAGAATAAGTGTAATGTTGAAGGTCTTGTAAAACTTTGTCTACCTTATCCATCGGTCCATCGGTGTAATAACGAGGAATAAATCCTTCGCGCTCACAAATTGTAACTAATTCACTAATAGAATCTACAAACTCGCCAGATTCAGCTTTATTCTGCGCGGCTGTGAGTTTAGCGCTCTTCATCAAGCTATCATACATCTTGATCATCTTCTGCGCACCATCGACATCGCCGCAGTCTAGAAGCTAATTAGATTTCAATGAAGTCTTACAAATCATGATAAGAGTATCTTTCATACCCGCTCCTTGAATATCATATGAAGCCATCATATCATTATATAATTGCTCCAATCGCACCCATTCCTCTGGGCGATATCCTCGACCCCACTTAAGTCTCAACATTACTTTATCTTCTTCGGTAAGTTCGTCTGAAAAGTCATCATCAGCCTCTGAAGGATCGTAATATTCAGGAGTACCTACAGCCTCTTGTGGCTCAGTTAAAATTTTTGGCTTAGGCGGAGTTCTATCCGTCGCAAGCTCAGTTTCAATTTCTTCGCCAGTCATACCTTGCGCTTTCATCTGATTAATCTTACGCATACGCTGCTCTTCTTCAAGCACTTCGGTATCTGCCCAAGAATACTAACTCCACTATTTAAGTTTCATTTTAGATAAGTAACGGCCAATAATAGTTAAGCCAGTTACTTTTTTAGGATCTTTACCATATTTCTCCAGTAAAACATCCCATTCTTCTTTAATATAAGGCACATCAATTTCTTGTAAAATCCATTTATATGTTTCTGGGTCCCAGTTATCGACGTGCATGGTTAAACATTTCTTGCAAATATCCATCTTTCCATCAGGCGGATATTTCTCTATATTCTTAGAAGTGTAGAATTCACTATCATTCATAGTCTTTCCGCACTTCTTGCAAAAATGCTGTCCAGCCATACGAATCAACCTCTTTTCTTATTACGGCATTTCTTACAAATAGAATACCAATTATCTTTACTTGTCTTATTCTTTGAAAAGAAAAGATTGTTCGCTGGCTTAATCTGTCCACATTTAGAACATTTTTTCATTGGGTAACCGCGTTTAGTATACTCCCAAATTAAGAAATCTTCTTTAGCCTATTCCGCAATTACCTTTGGAATCTTATTGCGCCACAGACTAGAAATATATTCTACACTATAGGTTTGATGAAATTCTTCATCAAGTAACTTTTGAATCTCGCTATTCGGTTTACCATCAATCTTCCACTCAATAATTCTATCATAAATAGGATAATCAGCAAGAGCCTTAGTACATAAATTATCAAAGTCTTGCATTAAATACCAAGTATCTCCCTCAAACTAATCCCAACTATCTTCCTTGAGTTTAGAATAATTACATAAAATAGCAGATGCTACTTTAGTATCCATTAATGAAATGCCGTCTACAACGATTTCAGAACCATCTAAATAACTCTTATCATCAAGAGGTAGTGATGTTCTAGCAGATCTCGTTAATCGACACGGAATAATTGGCTTCTAATAAGCCTATTTAATAATATATTGATCTTTCCGCATCTCAATTAACGCTTTCTTCATCATAAAAGCAGTCTTACCAGAGGCGTGCTTCGCTGCTGCTTCCCAAGCGTTTATAGTATCTCGCAGTTGTTTTAAACAGGGAATTGTCTCTAAATCTTTATCTGTAATCGAAATCTTTGGTTGAAAAATTACATTCTTATTTTCATTAACTAAATTATAAATACCATCTTCGCCGTTCTCTAACTAACTAACAAGACCTTCGAAAGAACATTCTCTCTTGTTTACCGTAGTCATACGGTTATCTGTCAGTATATTGCGTTCTTTTCGCTCTTGCTTTTCCATGCAGAGAACAAGATAATTACCTAAAATTTCAAGATACGCAGGACTAATATCCGGCGTTTCCGCAATTATCTTTTCAACTAGCGCTTTACGCTCTTCTGGAGACTCTAGAGTATAATCTAATTTAATCACACTTGTCATCTCCTTTATGCTTATATAATAACAAAAAAAAACTGGTGTGTCAAATCTATTTGACCAAATTAAAATATTTTGTTATAATAATAATAGAAAAATAATAAAGGGAGTATTTCTTATGAACTTTCGCGATAGTCTAGCTGAAGGTGCATAGTTCTATCATAATGTAACCGTAATAGTAATTTCTGTAGCTGAAGATATATGGGACGAAGATTTTGACTCTATTTGGTATCTTGACTAGTTAACCGCACCAGAACCAAAAGCAATCCTATTCTTCAAAGAAGAAAGAGAAATTATCAACAATGCTGATGTAGATGTCTTTTATGATTGCGACGATGAACAAGAGTGCGATTGGTTACTAGATTATTATGAGAATTGCATAGTCGAAGTAGATCCAGACGGAACGGTTTCATGGTATGAAGGAGAATTTTAATGAACCAAATTAACATAAAAGAATATTTTAAAACAGAGAAGGAGAAATTGCGGCTGGCCGTTATTGAGCATGATTATGAGCCTCCTTCTCTTACGATTGTAGATGCCACAGACGGCGACGTCGGCAATCAGATTTATATTAAAAAGAAGATTGAAGATTTTGAATCTGTGGGTTGGCCTGTGAAGGTTGTTAGACCGAAAGATAAGTTTGATTTACGTTATCTATTAACCTATGATGGTCTTGAGACAGATTGCGTAATTGTCCAAATGCCAACGGCAGAAAGATTTGATTTCGACATTGAAGATATTCCATCGTACTTTGATTGTGATGGTTTAACTAAGAATGCTCTTGTTCTTCCTGCCACTGTTCGAGGTATTATTGATTATCTTGATGATTGTAGTTTTGATTATGCAGGTAAAACTGCCGTTGTTCTTGGTAGAAGCAATATCGTCGGTAAGCCTATGGCAAAGGCTTTGTTAGATAGAGATATGACTGTTTCCATTTGTCACAGTAAAACGAACTATGGAGATAAAGAATATCTTCTTCATAACGCAGATCTAGTAATCTGTGCTACTGGACAGCCGCAGTCTATTCATAGAGAACAGTGCGAGTCTGCTATTGTTGTCGATGTCGGGATTAGCCGACTCAATGGCAAAATTGTTGGAGACTTCGTAGAGGACGAAAATAATATTGTCAGAGAAGCTTGGTCTACTCCAGTTCCCGGCGGTGTTGGTCTATTAACAAGATTGGGGTTGATGAAAAATTGTCTAGATCTCAAGGTATTGTAATTGGTAATATAGGAGCAACTATTTTAGACCTAGAAACAGAATTTGAACGAGCGAGAATTATGACTTATCCTCTTGGTGATTGGTTACATAATAAAATTTCTCGTCAAGAATATAAAGAAAAAATGGCTATTTATCGAGATAAACAAGCTCAATATGTAGCTAAAAGACTCTTTGAAATCTATGGATTTGAAATCGCTCAAAAGTATAAGCAAGATTTTATTCCCTGCATGGGAGCAGATGGACAATGCAAGACGTGATTTGAATATGTCATCTGGCAAGTTAGCAGCGCAAGTATCTTCTGCTTTCCTCATTGAGATTCTTGGCCAGAGAAAATACAAGACTTTTATCAAGTAAATTATAGACTAGATAAAGATGTTTATGATAACTGGATTAACGACGGAGTGACCAAGGAATTATAGTGTAGAATTTCGCCAGTTATAAAAAGCCTATAGGGTGCTTTCGTAATTCGAAAACGAAAATGGTTTTCGAGATTTTAATGACGTGGGAGAACGAGTTTGTGAAAATTTTCACGCTTTTTCCCGAAATACACGCCCCCGTACTGTCGCACTTCATCACGCTAAAGCACTACAGTTAAACAGCTACCCCTACTTTAGTTAGCTAAAGCGTCTGTCGCTATTATTATGTATCGCGCGCGCGTAAAGAGGAATTGGTCAATCTGCACAACCGGATCGGCACTCACTTGTGCAGATTGACGAAACGCAAAAACTTGCAAAAAAGTTGTTGACAAGCAAGGCAAGGCGGTGCTATCATGTAGTCACAGGCAAGGGAAACACACAAAACGCCTTGCCAAACACACCGAAAAAAAAATAAAAAAAAGTCTTGACAAGCAAGGCAAGGTGTGGTAAACTAAAGACAATCCAAGAGGGAACACAAAAACAGTCAATCAAAAGAAAGTGAGTGTATCAAAATGACAAAAGTAGAAATGGCTCGTACTCTCCAGCGTATCCGCAAGGTGCAGAACGACATGGACGCCCTCAAGCGTGAGTTGGATGAACTCAAAGACACCGTAAAGGCGGAAATGGTAGCGACTGGCGAACACAAGATAGAGGCCGGCGGCTGTATCGCTACCTATCAGGAAGTCACCAGCAACCGCTTTAATAGCTCTGCGCTAAAGGCAGAGGACAAGGCTACCTATGACAAGTATGTGGTAGCCAGCACCACCGCAAGACTGACCGTAAAGTGAGTAGCAACCACCATAGGACTGCCTGCCTATACAGGCAGTCCTAACCTTAGAACAAAAGAAAGAGGTATTATTATGGAGTTCATTAAGTATTTCACTAACCCGCAGTTCGATAACGCCAAGTTCGCAGATATGCTGCGCCTAAAAATGAATGTGCGTGCCAAGGCAGTAGAGGATGGTGTCATCCTTGACCGTGATGCTTTTAACGCTACGAGTGCCGCTCTTATGCCTAACTGGGCATGGCTGAATAAGCAAAGCATCAATAGTCCTCTGCATACCAGACCCGCAGACCCGGCGGAGTGGCCAGAGCTGACCCATGCCTATCGCTACTTACTTGCCATAGTGTTCGATGACAAGGACGCTTGCCAGCTTGAACAGGCGGACGGGCTTGAGTACATCAACGGACAGGCAGACGTGGTTGCTGGCTATTGGCGTAAAGAGGACGGCTTCTATGGTGTGGCTGTCATTGATAACGACACTGGCGAAATCATGCACATGGCAGACTAAGACATAACGGGCGCTCTGCGAGAGCGCGGAGCGCCCAACCCGCAAACAAAAGAAGGGAGTATTATTATGACTTATAATGAATTTCTGAGCCGCTTCTGCGGTTGCCACGAGGATGAGGTCGGCAATCGACCCTGTGATAACGGCTGTATGTGCGACAAGTGCATGACGCCAGAGCTTGAGAAACTGTGGAAAGAGGTGCGGGATAATGCGTAAAGTAGCAAAGGTGACGCTATACAGCGTATGTCTGGCAGTCCTGTTGTGGTTTTTCCTCTCATGGCTTGACATAGTGGCGGATAACTGCGAACCTAATCCGCACCACAGTCCGTATAATGTCTTTGTCCTTATGACGCAACAAGAGGAAAAGACAGAAGAGCCTACCGCAATAGAGGGAACTTGCGGAAGCCCGCTTACCGATCAGACAAGGCTGGCAACCGCAGTCATAACCAACATTGACGGCAACACGCTTACTCTTGTTACGCTTGAGGATGGCGAGGAATGGACAGTCGAAGTTGGATATGGCGAGAACTTCTCAACAGATGACTACCTGTGTGTGTTCTTCGATAACATGGGAACTGACTCAATCTATGATGACGAGGTTGCTAAACTCTGGAAAGAGGTCTGGTAAATATAGGGTGGAGAAATCCACCCTATATTTTTGTGCATTTTTCATAAAGACATTTTCGCCGGCGCGCTGGCGACCGCGGCGCGCCGAGTTTTGCGTTTGTGCAAGTTGCACAAATTTGGAAGTGAAATTTTGGTATAGGCAAGTTGCACAATCAATCCCGAAATCTTTATGCAATTTGACAGTTGACAATCCCTTGTGCCTGTGGTATCATCAAAAGAAAGGAAGTGCTCCAACATGGCTAATCGCATTGGATTTACTGACACCCTCACTGGCAAGGAAACTGTTTGCGGGACTTGGGCAAAAACGACTCTCGCAGTTATTCAGCTTTCCGTTTCACATAACGACTGAGCGAGATTTCTTCCATTCTGTAATGGCTGGAATCTTGACTACCCGCAGAAAGATGAATGTCCGATTGAGTATCGGGCAAGAATGATTGATATGGCTATCGGTCTCCAACTCATTTGAGTTGGAGACCCCAGAGAAAGGATTTGAGATTATGTTACCGAGAAGACATTACCACCGGTGAAATCCTCTGTTGTGACCGCGGAAATCACCTCAAGCGTTCGGTTGCCCTGACTAAGAGAGTCAATAAGGAAATGTTCGGAGTTGCCGGACAGTGGCGTTTCTGCCACGATTTTGGCAAGAAGTGGATTGAGAAAGGAGCGCCTACCAGATGAAGAACTACCTGTTTTATGACGAAGAAACCGGCGAGTATTTCTTCGTTCAAGAAGTCAACCTGTGGAAAGCTAACCAGACCGCGCATCTCTTCTTTCAGCGTCCCTTTTACAAGTGTTCCATGAGCGACGCAGAGGCTGAAATGTACGGATGCGATACTTACTAAGAGAAAGCCGGTGATGAACCGGCTTTCTTTACTTTTGGTAAAATTTTTGATATAATAATTACAGAAGAAATGAGAAAGGAGAATTTTCTAATGACGCTAGAAGTGCTGAAAGCACTGGCTGTTATTCTGGAGTTCTGCATGAACCAAGATTCTTGCAAGAACTGCCCAATGGCCCAGTTCTGTTAAAAGATGCCATGTGAGTGGTAATCTAATTCCTTTCGGCAAAATGCCGCGGCTCCCGTCTGGAGTCGAATTTTCGCACAAGCTAGGTCTATAGAAATAAAAAACCAAAATGGCTGAATCTACTTACTCTAGAAAATTAGATGCAATGGGAAGAATTATGATTCCTGTTCGACTTCGTGATCAGCTCGGACTTATTACAGGCCGAGAGTATTCATTTGAGGTTCGTTAGATCGACGGCCGCAATTACATTTGTATTGATTGTGGTTTGAATACTGAACTGGAAGAAGCTATGAAACTTGTCCAAAATGCTGGACTAAAAGTTGTGAAAACTGACGATTGACAAACCATGCTTTCTGTGGTATACTTAAACCATCAAAAGAAAGAAGGTTTGATGTTATGTATGAGTTTGAAGTCTTGTTAAAGAACGGCGAGCGTACTTTCATCTGGGGCTATAATTATCAAGACGCTCTCAACCGACATCCCAAGTTAGCGAATGAAATCGAATCGCTTCTATTTCAAGAGTATATAGACTGACCTCCCATTTGGGAGGTCTCTTTTTCTCTCGGCTGGCCGTTGGCGTACGCCGGGGCCAGTTTTTCGTGTCAATAGGCAATTTGCACAATTTTCCATACGCATTTTTGGTGAATTTGACGAAAGAAATTTTCCCGAAATCCCTTGACTTCCTTTGTGGGCTGTGGTATACTTATATCATCAAAAGAGAGGAGCGAAACACATGATGGTTGCAGTCATTATTCTAACCGCCCTGTTGTCTTTCCAATTTGTCTCTGCTATCGAGCGAGACTGCATGGGGCTGGCGCTTATGTTTGGCGTTGAGATTATTCTTTTCGCTTATATCGCAAAAAACTTCATTTAAGGGGTTGACAAACTCCATCAAGTATAATGTAATCAAGGGTGACTACCTAAACAGTCAGAAAGGATTTGATATTATGAAAGCTACTGGTATCGTTCGCCGCATTGATGACCTCGGTCGTGTGGTCATCCCCAAGGAAATCCGTCGTACTCTTGCCATTCGAGAGGGTGACCCGCTGGAAATCTATACCACAGACGGCGGCGTTCTTTTCCGCAAGTACGAACAGCCCACTGAAACCAAGGCGGCTACCGCCCAGAAGTGGCTTGAAGATAACGCGCTCCCCATGCGTGCCACCTCTGCTAAGTTCAGCATTGAGAACAAAACCACTACTTGCGAGGTTGTCAGCAACAATTCCCGTCAAACTGGAACGGCAACAGCTACCGCAAAAGATACTTTTATCCCCGCTGTCGGTATGGTTATCGCCTTTTGTCGAGCCACTGGCAGACCTGTTCCGTAGGAACTGCTTGAGGACTAAAAAAATAGCATAAAGGGCTTGACAAAACAAGCCCTTTATGCTATAATAAAACCATCAAATGAAAGGGGAAAATAAATGTTTATTCTTTTGGTTCTTCTGGCTCTCGTGGTTTCATTCCTTATCACAGCGGGCCTTGTTTGGCTTCTTTGCTGGCTTCTTCCCGCTATTGGGATTGTAGCCATTGGCACTTTTACTATCGTGTTTTCGTGGAAGTTGGCTCTGGCTATTTGGCTCATTATTGCACTTTTGCGCTCCATTTTTTCCTCCGTTAGCAAAAACTGAAAGGAAGTTATAAAGATGGATTTGAACACCGATTTTAGCTACATGACCGATGAAGAATTGGACGAACTCATTTCCAGGATAAAAGAAGCAAGGGAACGGCGCTCAGAAAGCCGAAAGACTGATCTCTGGAATAACGTCCGGCGAGCCGTAAATAACTATATCATGGACTTTGGCATGATTGAGCTTTTTACCGAGGACCACAGTTTTATGCTGGACGCTGATTCTTTCAGCATCCCCGGCGAAATCAATCCTGTGGATTAAAACAAAAGAAAGGGAGTAAGAAAATGGATGTTCAAACGGCTAAAGAATTTCTTGAGCGCCGAAGCGTTGATGACTTACAAAGCATCATCGTTCTTGCCCAACAGCGTATTCAACAGATAAGAGAAAATCAACAGGCAAAATACATGGGAGCAATTCGCAAAGCATTTGAAGATTACTTCGAGAATGTTGGACCGATTGAAGTAACTTTCGGTTATGAGGATGCAGACGGAATGGAGGGCACTGCCACCATAGAAGTTAATTCCGATAATCCGCCTTGTTTCTGCCAACAGTCAATCGAATTTCCGTAAAAAAGTGGTTCGATTTGAGCCGTTTTTTTGTGCAATTTGACGAAGTTTCCTTTAATTCCGGCGGCGCGTTGTGGGCCACCACGCGCCGAGTTTGCACAAGGGTATTATTACACAAATTTTTCGTTGCATTTTTGTGCAAATTGCCAGTTTGACTTTCTCCCGAAACGATGGTACAATGAGTACAACAAAAGAAAAGAGGTAGACACCATGAAAAAGAAAACTTACTGCTATGAGAACCGCACTTTTGAGGTTATCGTTTCTGATGAATACCGGGGGATGGCTTGTAGAAATCTGGATACAAGAAGTCATTCGCCCTAACCGCAAGTTCTTTGGTCGCACTAAATTTTTCTACAATCAAACCGTTGATATTGACAACTATGGCTCTATTGATGAAGCTGTACGGACTGTTATTGCTAACGGTTTAGAGAAAGAAGCGCATGGCAAAGTTATTGATGAAAAATGGAAGAAATGGGATGAAAAAACCTAATTAAAATTGCCTATTGACATTTTGGCAATTTTATATTATAATAATTATAGAAAGTGAGGGAGAAAGAAATGAACTTGTTGATTATCTTCATTTTGCTTTCGATTGTAAATGTTATCTTCTCCACAATCAAGAGCATTGTAACTATTAAATCCGGCCCATGGGTTGCGAGTATTGTTTCCGCTCTATACTATGGCTATTACAACATTGTATTGATTTACACTGTTGCAGATTTTCCCTTGTGGCAGAAAGTTGTAGTAACTGCGGGCTGTAACCTCGTCGGCGTTTTCGTCGTGAAGTATGGAGAAGTTAAAGCGAGGAAAGATAAGCTGTGGAAAGTGGAATTAACAGTTCCCACCAAGTACAAAGACGCCATTGATGAATTGGGTGTTCCCCATTCTTACATTGAGTTAAGCGACAAACACACACTTTTCAATTTCTACTGCGCTACACAAACCGAAAGCGCAAAAGTCAAAGCGATTGCCAATCAGTACGAAGCAAAATATTTTGTTGCGGAAAGCAAAAATCTTTGAAAAAGGTATTGACAAACCGCACGGTTTGTGATACAATACAAAATGTCAAGAGGGAGTAGCCCAAGAAATCCGAGGGTGCGCAACTTCGAGAAAGTAGAGGAAGTAAACAGATAAAGTAGGCTCAACTGCAAGTCGCTATTGTGGGGATTAAGTCGAAAAAAAAGTTTGCGAAACCTCTTGACAAACCCCTAAAACTATGATACAATAAAATTGTTCCAAGGGAACAAAAAAAAACAAGGAAAGAGGTACTTAGTTATGATGACCAAAAAGAACAAGATGGAATGCGATGACCTGCTGAAAACCCATGAGATGACGCAGAAGCTCCTCAATGCCAATACCGCGGACGCCGCTATGCTGACAATGCTTGTCCAGATGGCCGCGGAGGGGAAAGACGAGATGGCGATGTATATGCTTCATAATCTCAAGCCCTACGCCATTAAAATCGCAGAGGGCGGCAAGAAAAAGGACGAGCCGGAAATCAACATTGACGCCTTGCTCAGCGCTCTGTTCGGCTAAGCAACAGAAACTCGGTGGAGAAATCCACCGAGTTTTTTTGTGCAATTTTCACAAATCCTTCTTGGGCGGTCCGCGCACGCTCGGCGCGGACCGAGTTTTTGTCAATATACAAGTTGCACAAATTTCTCGATCAATCTTTGTGCAATCTGACGATTGACAGCTTTCCCGAAAAGTGCTATACTGTTTACAGAAGTTAAGAGAAACACCCCTTGAACCTTGAAAAAAAGATTTGAAAAAATCGAAAAAAACTCTTGACAGCAAGCGCAAAGTGTGCTATACTAAGTACAGAAGTTGAGGGAACAATGGTAAACCTCAATCAATAGAAAGGATTTGACAAGATGGAAAAAATTGATAAGCGCAAGCACTATGTTTTGGTACTTGATACCGAAACTGCCAACACTATCCAAGACGGCGATAGTCTGGATATGTCCAATGTCTTTGTATATGACTGCGGTTGGGCGGTTGTAGATACCAAGGGCAATATCTACGAAACCGCAAGTTATGTCAACCGTGACATTTTCTGCGAGGAACGCGACCTTATGCGGACGGCTTACTATAACTGGAAAATCCCCCGCTATGTCGAGGAACTGCGGGCAGGTAGCCGGAAAATGGCAACTACCTATGAAATCCGCAAGGCTATGCTAGACACTATCGAGAAGTGGGGCATTAAAGAGGTAGCCGCCCATAACGCCCGCTTTGACTATAACGCTTTGAATATAACACAGCGTTACACCACCGCAAGCCGTTTCCGGTACTGGTTTCCATTCAACAGCGTGGAGATCTGGGATACTATGAAAATGGCACAAGATGTTATCTGCAAAATGCCCACCTATAAGGCGTTCTGTCAAGAGAATGGCTATGTGCTGAAAAATGGTGCTTGCCGCAAGACAGCCGAAATCCTGTGGCGCTTTATCTCCGGTAATAACGAGTTTGAAGAAAGCCACACCGGGCTGGAAGATGTGCTGATTGAAGCGGAGATTATGTTCTATTGCTTCCGACAGCATAAGCCCATGCGGAAAGCCCTCTTTGAGAACAAGAGAGAATATCCGCCTATGACAGAGTTTCAGCGAGAACTTTTCACAAGTTTGCGAGAAATGCCGGTAATTAGGTTCGGGGAGATTTAATCTCCCCAACCTTGAAAAAAGGGGTTGACAAACGAAAAGAAACCTGCTATAATGAATGTATCAAAAGAAAGGAAGCGATAAGATGAAAATGATTTGCTTCGATATGGACGGCACGATTGCTGACCTGTACGCTGTTCCTAACTGGTTAGATAAACTGCGGGCAGAGGACGCAAGTCCCTACGCAGAAGCCGCTCCCATGTGGGATATGCAAGCTCTGCGAGAAGTCCTCTTGAAGCTGATTGATAAGGGATATGAAATCCGCATTATCAGTTGGTTGAGCAAGGACAGCACCGAGGAATATAAAACCGCCGTCCGCAAGGCAAAAAGAGAGTGGCTTGAGAAGTATAACTTCCCTGCTGATAAATGCCACTTTATCGCCTATGGCAGAACTAAGGCTGACTGTATTCGCCGCATTGCAGACGCTCCCGCAGTTCTGATTGACGATAACAAAAAGGTGCGGGACGGGTGGCATTTGGGCGAGTCAATCGACCCCACAGAAGTCAATCTGCTTGAAGTCCTTTCCGCTCTTAATTGAGCGGAAAGGCAGAAAGGAAAATAGAATGACAAAAACAATATGGCTTGAGTTTCTGAACGCTGACAGTAAAGCCGCCGCGATTGAAGTTATCAAGCGCATGGGGTGGAATATTGACGCCGAACATTTGACAGATGATGGCGGACATTCGGTTACATTTCCGGACAAGGACGAAAATCTGTTCGAGTTTTTGGATATGTGTTGGAGCTAAGAGGGGCAACGCCCCTCTTTTTTTTTCGTCAAAATGCCCTCTTCGGCGGCCCGCTGGCGCACGCAGCGGGCCGAATTTTCATTATACACCACCGCCAGCAAAAAGTCAATCGGCAAACTGCACAAAAAATCATGCCTCGGATCTCCCGAAATTGTGCAACTTTTTGAAAGAAAGTTCTTGACTTCCGGCGCTTGCGGTGGTATACTGTTTACAGAAGTTAAGAGAGGGACGCCGAAAGGCTTCCAAAAAGATTTTGAAAAAAATCGAAAAAACCTCTTGACAAACTCCGCAAGGCATGATATAATAGGTACAGAAGTTAAGGGAAAGCGGTTCTTGAAACGGCGAAAAGCGACAGTCAAGAAACTTCCGAAAAACTTTAAAAAACCTCTTGACAAGCCAAGCGAAAAGTGCTATAATAAAAGCACAAGGAAACCCAATGAACCTTGAAAAGTCAATATCTTATCTCGGTATCAAACTTCCGAAAGTTTGAAAAGAAGTTCAAAAAACCTCTTGACAAACCGCCGAAAGTATGATATAATAAAATCACAAAAGGACAAGGACAGTCCTAAAAACCAGAAAGGATTTGAATATGGAAAAGACCAACAAGACTCGTATCACCAAGGCTATGCGTTTCGAGGACATTAAGGCTATGCTGAACGGTCAGCCCGTGACCTATGGCACGACCACCGAGGACGCCGTGGACTTCATCGAGCATGAGGTGGCTCTGCTCGCCAAGAAGAACAGCGGTGAGAACAAGAAGCAGACCAAGACCCAGCAGGAGAATGAGGACTATAAGGCGCTCATCCTGGAGTTCCTTGCCACTCTGTCTGATACTTCGGCTGGTGTGACCTGCACCGAGATTATCAAGGGCGTGGCGGAGTTCGAGGGCTTCAGCACTCAGAAGATTTCCCCTCTGGTGCGTCAGCTCATGGCGGCCGATAAGGTCACTAAGACCGAGGTCAAGGGCAAGGCTCTGTTCCGTCTCGCCTAAGCCCCATAGGGGAGAGGGGTAAAACCCTCTCCCCGCCAAAAGAAAGGAAGTGGTTATTATCGCCCAGCGAGTGACAGACGCTGAACGCCTTGAGCGTATCAAGCGAGTGTTTCCAGACGAGAAAGAAGCGCAAGATATTCTCGCCTATGATAAGGCGGTAGAAGCAGGCGAAAAAACAGAATATGACCTGCCGCCTGATAAGCTGAAAGCCGCACAAAAGTATGCCCATACAGGAACGCGGAAAGCGCCCACAGCGTACAAGTTCACCAAGCGAGAACGCAAGCCTAACGCAACCAAGGGGGGCATTATTGCGGAGCTTGTGGAGTTCATGGAACACAACAGTAACTTTGATGTTTCTAACCTTGCTATCACGAACAAGGAAAGACAGATTTCCTTTATGGTAGGCGGTGAAACTTTCGAGTTGACGCTTGTGCAAAAGCGCAAGCCGAAAAGCTAATAAGGATAGGGGGGGGGCGGATAACCCCTATCCGCCCTTCCAGAAAGAGGGGAAAGCATACGGCAAAGCGACCTAAAGAATTTTTATATGTCGGTCATTATATCGACAGGGACGGCAATTTCATTCTCAAGGTAGGCACTACAAATGACCTTGAGCGCCGCCGTAAGGAACATAACCGCAACTATAAAAAAAGTCCCAACTACACCATGCCGCCGGGCGGTGAGTTCGTCTATGACTTTTCGCTTCCTCTTTCCAAGTATAACACCTTGAGATATGAGGATAAGACCCGCCAAAGGTGGCAGAACGAGGGCATAGGCGAGTTTGTCAGAAATGACAGATTTTATTGCAAAAAGAAACCCAAAACCGTCAAAGTGACGATACGCAAAACCTACGAAATCCCGCTCGATTGAGCGGGATTTCTTGTGCATTTTTCACAAAGACATTTTCACCAAAAATCAAATGAGATTTTTGTATAAATTGCCTATTGACAACCGAACGGAAATGTGGTATAATGGCGGGCCGGTCGCGGGCGACTCGGCCCGAGTTTTACCGATCGGAAGCATATGCAAAATTTTTGTTCAATCTAGCCGACTTTCATATGGCTTCTTATTTTCCCGAAAGTTGACATTCTAGTCCAATTTTATTTCCATTCCACCATTGACTCATATTTCTAATTTCATTTGGTATATAGCCCACTCCACTTCCGTGTAGCTAACAAAATTTTAGTTGCTCATAGCGAACCTCCTGCGTTGCCGATCGGGTCCAGTTTTTCATATCAAAACAAGAGGGAAGATAATAAGCGCGGAGAACCAGTTAATCCGATCGGGCCCGCGATTAGAAGACTCTTTTCTGACTCTATTTCCTCTTGATTTTTATAATAAAATATGTTATTATATTAAAAAAAGATATAAAACGCCTCGGTTCTAGCTTAAAATCGCTAAAAACGAGACAAAATAGCGCAAAAATCTAAGTTTTTTGATTTAAAAATTAAGAAAACGCACTTTAAATCCATCAAGTAATCATATTTCCTATTTCAAATTCTCTGTAGCCAACTACATAAATGCTATTACCTAGCAAAAATCCATACCGGAGAGAAAATTTTTGGACTAATTTCCGATCGGGTTGGCATATATTAAAAAATATTATATAATATATATAGAAATTAAGAAAGGAATTGGTTCTTCCCGTAGAAGAACTATGGTGATAAAGCATGGATTTTGAAGCTATGATTCGAGATGCCCAGAAGAATGGACTGACTATTGATGACATCGCAAAGATGTTCTCTAAGACTCTTAACGCGGTTCAGCAGGAGGATCAAAAGAAGAAGGCAATCGTGGATGCCCGCACTGAACTGATCGAGCACATGAAGGACCAGTTTGAGACCGCTGTTTCTAAGGGCCACCTTGATTGCACTGACGCGGCTGCCCTGTATACTCTTACTATGGCAGAAAAGTATCCCGATTGGACTGCTGAAAATATCAAGGATTATTTCCAGATCATCAAGCTGAACGCGGAGACTACCGCAACTATGGTCGGTAAGGAACCAGATGAGCTCCTCCAGGCTCTCCTGGACAAGGTTGATAATCTCTTTGATGCCGTTCCTAAGAGCGACAATGAGAAGATTGCTGATTTCCTGCGGGAGATCGGTCTGTAAGAATAAGAGAGGGTTAATACCCTCTCTTTTTTTATATATAAATCGCGGGAGCCAGGGTAGCGATCTCGGTGACAGGGAATTAAGGAAAGGTTATTTAGACCCGATCGGCACCCAACTTCACTATTTTAGCTATTTTAGCGCGGCCGAAAGAGATTAAAATCTCGGAGAGCGAAGCTCGGAGAGATTTTAATCTCTTTTATTATTTAGATAAGGTAGATAAAATTACCCATTCAGCTCAAAGGTAAAATTAACAAGCTTTTTCTTAGGAACTATATTCTCCGAAATATTCTCTACTTTAATTAACCCAATAGATTCTAAACATAGCAAAGCATTATTGATTAAAGTATAGGCACGACTATCGTTATCTACTTTAACTCCAATATGCTAACCGACTTCTTTGACTGTAAAAACATAATCTTTCTTAAACTTCCAACGTTGTCCTAAGTAGATATAAACCTTGATAACTTGCTCCTTAATAGTATCATTAAGAAACTATAATGTACGCAACGGAATCATTAAGAAGATAGATTCTTTATTCGGTAAGATATATCGTCCCTACTCCGCATCATCAATAATATACCCAGAATCTACCAAATAATCTCTATGCGACCGATAGGTTTTAGCACTCTTTATACCAAGTTTTGCACAGATAACAGTCTAAGTAGGCAAATCTTTCTTATTAACTATAGTAATATACTCTCCATCTTCCTCTACCGGTCGAGAGTATTCTTGATATAAAGCATATAATTCGCCATCTACTTTCTTATCATTCAAGAATGTTACCTCATCCAAGACTGTATTTGCTGGGAAACGTTTCTAGATTTGACATGACCTCCAACATAATATATAATCGAAGGTAGATAAAATTACCCATTTATTTAAGTAATTTTTACCCTTCTATTATTATATGAAAAATAATAGGTAAAGTCTAATAACTTTTGCCCAATTTTTATTGCCTTATAGTCGCCATCATGATATGAAAAATTACCTAAAATTTTTATCCACTATAATTTCTATCATTCATGTTAATATTCTACACTATCCTAAGAAAAATCGCGGCCTGGCAATTTTATCCCCAAATTTTTTGCCAACCCACATGAGAACTTCGAAGAAGTTCTCAATTACCGTCTTATCCTCGTATCTTTCGTAACCTTACCGTCCTATTAGAAATTATTATAATTATATTTATATAAGAAAGGAGAGGAGAAAAGAAATGGTAAATACGCTTGAACTTCGCGGCATTGAGACTTACTCGCCAGAGATTCAAACCTTCTTACGAGAGATCGAGAAGTCTTTCTTGCAGGTGCTCAATAACTGCGTTCCCGCAGATCAGCAAGAGAAAGAAGCTACCCAGTTGAGGGTATCGGCAACTATCTGGAGATTCAACCTATTGTTGTCCCTGCTTATGAGAATATTGGCTGTTATACACACAGATGAAATGAGCGGTTGGCATCTTCTTGCAACTATCGCGGTTGCCCTTACCCTTATAGCATTGTTCATAAGCACTATCGGATTAGCATCTGTCTACATTGGCGCGGATGCTTCTGTCGCTAAATGGGAAACCCAGTATGAGTCATTAACCTATCAATTAGAGAATAATCTCTATGATAATGATAACGACATTGGTAAAAAAGAACTAATGGATGAGTGGAACGGAAATTTAGCATATTGCAAGAAAATTCAGCGCAACTTTTGGGTGGGTATTTATTACCCAAATGTATACGACAACTTTGAATTTATCCCTTTACCTTAAGACTCTTAAAGCCTCTCGAAAGAGAGGCTTTATTTTTTTATATATTTATTGTATAATAAATATATAAAGATATGAGAAAGGAAGGTAAAACTTATGATGGAGAACAGACTTACTCATGTAAATATTTCTGATAAGGAGCGGTCGTATATCTTATCTAAGCGAGATATTATAAGAGCTACGAAGGACTTTAATTCTCGTTATATCTATATCACCGTTGCATCAACTTTATCAGACATAATTCTTGAATATTGCACCAATGAAGACGCTAGTACGAGTATCTTATGTCTCAGCTATGTAACTAAGGAGATAGAACTATGAAAACAGTATTCGCTTATGAAGTTGTTCTATATGATACCGATCAAGATAATCGCGGTCACTTTTTCATTACCTCTGGTCTGAGTTTCGCTGATAACTTTGGAGAAGCTGCCGCGATCTTAGAGTCCACTTATGGAGAAATGCTCAAGAGTATCAAGAATCTTGAATTTATCCATGATGATCAAAATGTTATCACACTTCCTCGTGATATCATTCGTGACTATATTGATGGAGGAAAATTTGTCAATGAAATCCCTTGTGATAGCGAAGGTCGAGAATTAGCTACTTTGAATCAAAACGCAAGTAAAGCTAACGATAACTGGTAAGAAAGGATTGGTGTTATTCCATGAAAACTGCCGTCATTTCCGTATCCCTCCATTCCAAAACCTTCGAGGACCGCTTTCCTATTGACTCTGAAACAAAAGAGTATGAAATTGCGGACCGGGCGTTTCAACTGGCTTTAATGTTCGTTCAAACAAGAGCCATCGCAGAGCGTGGCCGCAAACCTTCTGGCTACGAGTTCGGTAAACTACTCGAAGAGACTGAATATAACTATAAAATTGAGGAGGTCAATGATAATGAAGCTTGAGGACTACAAAGCTTGGTTGCTTGAACACGGTGAGATTAAAGAGGAATACGAGCGCCCCTATAATCCTCAGTGCGATCCACCTGAGTACAAAGATGGCAGTTACTTTTTAAGTTATGACCTGATGTACGCGGGACGACCATATGTTGGCGATGTAACCGCCTTAGCTTGCTATAAGTATGTCTATAATGAGTCCAAAGCCTATCTGAAAGAGAGGTTAAAGTATGAAGTATAAGATTTATGCGGGACTGAGTGGAGGCTTTGGTGGAGCCACTTATCAGAAAACCGAAGACTATTCTTCTATGGATGAAGATGCTTACGCTCTTGCGGTAGAAGAGTATCAGTCTTATGAAGGCTGTCATGGTATTATGAGTTGGGATGATTGCCGTGAAGATCTCATTGATTCTGGTTTTGACTATGATGATGACCGTTATCAGGAAGAATTAGAAAGTTGGCTCTCATATTATGTCGAGCCTGAAGAAGAATAAATACCCGTAAGAGATTGATAGACTGCCTCTATCAATCTCTTTGTATTTTTATAAAAAATATATTATAATATATATAGAAAGTGAGGGAGATAGTAAATGAAAGTAAAAATGATGCCTACGGTTAGCTCTTATGACCTTGAGGAAGCAATTAAGCAGCAGTATGACTTGGATGTAGACATTCCCACTCTGCTGTTCCCCGAAGATTTCATGAACGACTGCTTTAAGGAGTATGCTTACAAGGATACTCGTGAGGACGAGTTCTGTGAAAGTGAAGAACTGTGCGTGCGGCAGTACCTGCGCGACGTGTTCCCGCAGTATGAGAGTATTCTCGTCAAGATTTCTTGGTAATTGAAAGGAGATAAGAGATATGGTAGCACCTAGCTTCAAGGATTTCCCCATTGTGAAAGAGCAGTATGTCAAGGGCGGCAAGTATTATGTCGATGTGAAGAATCCTAAGACTGGTACTGTCCGCTCTGTGCGTTGGTATACCGATGCAGAGTTCGCCAAGAATTATGGCAAGAAACTCGAAGATGGCGAAGATAAAGGCTGGGATGGTCTGAAGCACGCTCGTGGCTTCGATAAGGGGCCTATCCTTGTTATCCGCGGCGCTCGCTCCACCGATGAAGAGTGGCTGAAGCATTCCTGCGCTCGTTATGCTGTCGGTATTGGCTGGCACATCGTAAGCACGGATACTTTCCCCGAAGATGCTCCTAAGCATCTCAAATATCTCATTCTTGGATGGGACGAGTTCAGAAATGGCGACGATCGCCACATGAAGAAGCCGGCTGAACTAACTGCGATCCTCGACAAGAAAGCAAAAAATAAGGAGTGGATTAACATCAATGCCTAAACATACTATTATTCTCAATCTTATTGCCGCTATTCTATGGGGCTTTAACTGCGGCATTTCTGTCGATCGGCGTTATCGAGCTTCTGCGATTATCGAAGCTGGCTTTTGTATCTTCTTTGCCATTATCGGCATCACCACTATGTAAAATAGACACCAGCCGCAAGACAAAACTTGAAAAAATCTCAAAAATATTCTATAATATATATAGAAGTTAAGGGAAAGGAAAAACAAGGATACATTCTATTCCGCAAGAAAATGTTTGACGAACTCTTGACTTTTGAGAAATTTTTTCGTATAATAAATACATAAAATGATGAAAAGGAGAACCCTATTATGACTAACACTAAGAAGATTACCAAGCGCGAATGCTACAACACCCTAATGACCATGGTGGACCATGTTGAGTCCGAGGGCGTTACTTTCGAGAACGAGGATATGACCTGCGACGCTCTGCGTGAGTTTATCGCTCATGAGATCGAGCTTCTGGACAATAAGGCCGCAGCTGCTGCTAAGCGCGCTCAGGCTAAGCGTGATGAGGGCGATGCTCTCCGTGCTCGTATCCTTGAGGTTATGTCCACTGAAGACTTCATGACTATCCCTGAGATCGTCAAGGCTATCGGCGACGAAGATGTGTCTGCTCAGATGGTAACTGCTCGTCTGACCCAGTGTGTAAAGGCTGAGCTGGCTGAAAAGGACAGCGTGTCTGTCGAGGTTGCTGGCAAGGCAAAGAAGCTCTCTGGCTATCGTAAGCTGGCTTAATCGAATAGTTCATATTGGAAAGCTCGGTCAAATGACCGAGCTTTCTTTTTAAGCAAAAGAAAAAGTAACGAGGCCCGCAAGGAAAGTCTACAATCGAGCAAATAATATAAATAATCATAAAAAGAATAATAGGAAACATAATTTACAATCCTTTCTTTTAGTTTCTATATTTATTATAACAAAATTAAATGAAATTGTCAATCTAATTGGCAATTTCATAGCTTGACAATTAAAGATTATTATGCTACTATAAATATAGAAGAAATGGAGGCTTAAACATGATTTTTAGTGTTAATTACCATTCACAATATAAACAAGAGGCTCAAGAAATTAGATGTCCTATCAATCAGTTGGGAACTATCTTTACCTTTATTAAAGACAATCCTAATAAACGATATAACATCACAATAAAGAATAGTTCTTTCTCCGCAAAAGAACGAGAGTAGATTGATTTAATCAAAACTGTTACAGATAACTATACTATTAGTTGCGGCCGGATAGATCAACTGCGGATGTTGCTTACTAAAGGCTATCATGCCTATTTAACTTTCCCCGCAACAGATTGGGAGACATTTGCAGAACTTCAAGATCTAGGCGTGTCTGATATTTATATCGATGGTCCGCTCGGTTTTCAGATGGATAAGATTGCCGCAGGTAAGAAAGAAACTAAAATCCGCGTATCTCCCACTCTATCTCCAAATAGTAGTCTAACAAGAGGAGATGCTAATGACTTCTTTATTCGCCCGGAAGACCTTAAACTTTATACCTCAATAGATGTAATTGATTTTAATGAGCCTGACAAAGATAAGGAAGATGTACTTTTTTCTATTTACAACAGAGGTACATTTAATTATAGCTTAAAAGATTTAATGGTCAACTTGCCTTATGATATTAACAATCTTCTATTCAAAGAAGATTTCGCAACTCATAGGCTTAATTGCGGACAGCGCTGTAAAGAGCCCGGCAGAACCTGTCATCTATGTTCTAATTATTTTACAGTAATTGAAGACTCTCTTAAACTAATTGAAAAATCTAATTGATTTTCTTTTTTAATTATAATATAATATTATTATAAGATAAAAGAAAAGGAGTGTTTCTAATGTCTAAGTGGTCTGAGATTCTCCCTTAGGATGCTCTATACTTGGCAACTGAGCTTGAGGCTCATGCCCAAGAAGAGCGAGATAATGGTAAGATTTTGTATCCTCCGCAGGAACAAATCTTTAGAGCATTACAGTTGACAAAACCTGAAGATGTGCGGGTTTGCCTCGTAGGACAAGATCCATACCATACCCCTGGTCAGGCTAATGGATTAGCTTTCTCGATTGCTCCAGGTAATCCTCTCCAACCTTCATTGGTAAATATCTTTAAAGAATTGGAAGAAGATGTTGGTATTAAGCGACCAGAAAGCGGTGACTTGACTAAGTGGGCAGAAAATGGAGTTTTACTTCTCAATACCTCACTTACAGTTTATGAGCATCAAGCTAATAGCTGTGTGCGATGGGGATGGGATAGATTCACTAAGTCTGTCTTGCAGACAGCCACTAAACTTCCGCAGCCCGTCGTATTCTTACTGTGGGGTTCTAATGCACAGGATTTATTGAAAGATTTGATTTCTTGTGCGGCAGTATATGAAGATGGCGGACATATTGTAAAAGAAAATCTAATTAAGAAAGCCTATGTGCTTTCCTCCCACCCAAGTCCTTTTAGTGCAACAAGACCATGTCGTGGGACGCCTGCTTTTCGAGGCAGCAAACCATTTTCAACAGCTAATAAGTTGCTAACGGACATGGGAGGGACACCGATTGACTGGAGCTTATAATCAAATTAAAGAGGAAGTCGAAGCAATTCTTGTCCATTCTCAAGACTTCCCATTCGATGTAGATGCTACAAAAATGATGGAGCAATGGGAAAAGGCAAAAGCTCCATTCATCAAGTTGTTTAATGGCAAGACATATATCAGAAGCGCGGAACCTATTAAGGTTACTCTCTCCTCTGAGCAGCGATCCCGCAGGTTCAATGAGTTCATTTCTACTCTTGATGATAACGGTGTGTTAAGCGAGGATTTTGAGACTTTCCTTCGCGTAAACACCGATGGATTTTTCGAGAATAAAGTTGTTTTACCATATCCAACATACCATATCCCGCAAGGAGCGAAGATACTTAAGTCTTTCAAGAAGTTTCTTCCCAATCAAGAGGTAACGAGATGGGCGCAGGATACAGCATCACGATATATCCAAGAAAATAAGATTGAAGGATACCTCTATCTCTCTGTTGATCCGAGAGATTTTCTTACATTGTCGGAGAACGACTCTAACTGGTATTCTTGTCAGTCTCTTGATGGAGATTATCGTTCTGGAGATTTAAGCTATATGGTAGATGGTACTACTATTGTTGCCTACCTTGCCAATGAAAAGAAGCACTTTAACTGTTTGCCGCAAGATAGTGAATGGTTTGATAAGAAATGGAGAATGTTAATTCATACAAACCAATATACTTGCATCTACTATAATAGGCAGTATCCCTACGATTCTCCAGACTTATTGGAAGCTACTCATAGGATGGTTAGTAATCTATTTCCACGAATAGATTTTGCACCGCCTGCGGACTATGGATTCAAAGTAGCTATCGGAAAATTTGGAAATAGGATGATGGCCTATAATCAGATTAACGCGGGTGGACGAACTTATGATATGCGAGATATTGTCGATACAAGCGATTATCTTGGATATTGTGACTTAGTTTCTTCGAGTACATATAGTCCTGTTGTTGCGGTAAACTTTTCTATGATAGATAATTACCTTAATGAGATTTATTCGTCCGATAATAAACAAAAGGAAGAAGAACTATTCAAAGAGATATTCGGTATTAAAGTTGGCGCAAAGGTAATCTGCCCAGTTTGCGGCGAGGAGTATTTGAATCGAGACGATAAGTTCTTATGTGACAAGTGCATTGCAGAGAAAGACGCGGATGTTGACTTTTTCTTGACTTGTCATAGTTGTTATCGTAGAATATATGATGAAGATGAAATTTATTTTGAAGGGACAGAGCCATTCTGTGGATGTTGCCACCGTGCAATGACCGAAGAACTACTGCCCGCAGAAGAGGAAGAGGAGATTTAATATGGCACAGAGACGAGGAGATTTGGCGAAGCAGTCCGCTATCGCCACTATTCAGACAGCTTTTGGCGATGATTTCGTTGGGCTAATTGACAAGAAGCTGTATGTAAATGTGAAAGATGGTCCGAACGGCGAAGTTGTTCAGCTTTCTATCGCACTGACAATGCCCAAGACACCAGTGAGCGCATCTGCGGTTCCTGTTACTACCCCAGCAACAGATGGAAATGCAGCAGCATGGGAGAGTAAACCTGCTACTCCAACAGAGTTGAGCGCAGAGGATAAGGCAAAGGTTGCAGACCTGTGTGCTCGATTGGGTATCTAAGCAAAAATTTTGGGCGGGGTAATTAAAGTAATTACCCCTCTCTTTCATTATTATTACCAAATACTTGGAGAGGTGATGTATGGTATGCGGAAACCGCGTTCACAGGCATATAATCGAGATGTAAGTATGCGGAAAGCTCTTCGTAAGCGTCGTATTGCTAGAGAAGTTTACTATGATGGAGATACGCATCCATATTATAACAATCTTCATCAGTATAGTAAAAATAAAATTCATTGTAGTTGTTCTATGTGTTCGGCTAAGACACGCAATAAAGGCAAGCGTAGGAATCTGCATGGAAACTATTCTCCCAGTCTCAATTATCGCATTAGCGAACAGCGGAGTATGGATGCTGACGAACGGGATTATTTCTTCTCTTGATATATAATAAAAAATATTATATAATATATATAGAAAGTAAGGGAAGAACCTCTTTCAGAGAAAAAAGATTTATTTGCAATAAATTAAAAATTATTGTATAATAAATATATAAGGTTGAGGTTTGCGCCAGTAACTCAGTCGGTAGAGTATCTGCCTTTTAAGCAGAGAGTCGTGGGTTCAAGTCCCGCCTGGCGCACCATTATGCAGGATTAGTGTTAGCGGCTAGCACGTCAGTCTTCCAAACTGAAAGGGCCGGTTCGAACCCGGTATCTTGCTCCATAATGCCAATCAACAATAGCGCAATCCTTTTATGACCTAGGCATAAAGGTGAGGCATGGCGCCGATAGCGAAAGTTGACTAAGCTATCTTTACAGACTTTCTTTACGGGGAATGAAGAGAGGCTGCTCGCCGTTTGTACAGCTCCGGCATTTAAGATTGAGCGCCCCTTGGAGATGAACCAAGGGTTATATAGGGGTGTCGGTTAATGGTTAAACCACCGGTCTCCAAAACCGGGACTAGAGGTTCGAGTCCTCTCACCCCTGCCAGCTTCAAACCTTATTTGAAAAACTATAAATATTATGTTATAATATTTATAGAAAGTTAAGGAAAGGAAGTAATGATATGGTCTTTGAGACACCTACTCAGGTTAAGTTCTGGGATCCAGATGGCGGTCATTATACCGCGGGAATCGCTTATAAAGATGAAATTATTTGTGGTTGCTGCGGTAGCGTCTTTGAAATCGAGGAGATTATCGAAGATACTAAGAATGATGGCGTAGTGCCTATTATTCCTTATGAACTTTGGGTAGATTTGGTTTCTGAGATTGCAGGAGATGACCTGTGAAGTTCTATATCTCTTATTTCTACGCAGTTCGGTTTATGAAACCGAATACAGTAGCTCTTTCTACCGCGATGTGGGACCCAAAGTGGTTTTATAACAAACATCAAGGTGATGTCTATTTGGATAAGCGAGGAGTGCTTAATGGCTTGCGGGCTGAGCCTTTTGTGCCTAAAGACCATCAAGAGAGCGAAGGTTACTGCGGGAATTGCGATCATGACAACTCTAAATGTCGCTTTATGCAGCATTATAGAGAGCAATTAGATGCTCTCGATTTTGATGACATCATGCGGCGCTTCGAAAGTATAGCGCAGAGAGTTGTGACCAATGGTAATGAACCAGAAATTGTTCTGCTGGTGCATGAAGCACCAACCAATCCTTGCTCTGAAAGATGGGCGTTGTTTGATTGGTTTAAGAAGCATGGAATCGAGGTTAATGAATATCCGATTCCAGAAAAGAAGAAGCCAAAAAGGAAATTTGATTTCTAATAAAAAATATTATATAATATTTATAGAAAGTTGGTAAGAATACAGCTTGTTTCTTTAAATAGTAACGGTAAACCCATCGTCGGTAAATTGGACACTTGAAGTACAAAAGTTATTAGCCAATTCACGAATAAACTTATTTAGACTAGTTGGTAACGCAGCCGTGAGAGCCAATGGTTAGACTACGATAACCTTAAATGTCGTGGCTGCGCGAGTACGAGAGAAGAACGCGCCAAAGAAGAGGATTCTTTTCCTTTCGGTTGGTCGCCGAAACATTAAATAGACCGATATTGTCCTGTAGCTCAGCTGGCAGAGCACGCGACTGTTAATCGTGGGGTCGAACCCCTCCGGGACAGCCACAAATCTAAAGGTTATAATAATCATGTATCTGAGTAGCTAACAGATAGAATTATTATATCGCTTTAGTGGCGGGGAATAGCTAAAAGTTTCTGACTTAAAACGAGGTAAACAAGAACTCCTTAAAGTCTTTCAAAACGAAAGACAAAGCAAAATGAGCTTGTGCCGGTTTTTGTAGTTTTGGCGGCAGAAAAGAAAAACACTAGAGCTGCTTGGGTTGGTAAACCTCCTATGGGGAAGCTTCCAAAATATGCGGGATTGGCGGAATGGTAGACGCGCTAGATTTAGGATCTAGTGTCTATGGCGTAAGGGTTCGAGTCCCTTATCCCGTACCAATGAGGCGTTAACATGGATTTTGATTGGTAAACTACCACCGGCAGAACAATGCGCGTCATAGACAAGCAGCGTTAGATATGTGGCTTAGTGGAAAACGCCTGTCTAAATATAAAGAAGCAAAGTAACCAATCGTGAATACGCGGCTATGTTGAAATCGGTAGACAAGCAAGCTTGAGGTGCTTGTGATCGAAAGGTCGTGTGAGTTCAAATCTCACTAGCCGCACCAACGAGTTAATCCGCTCAAGTCATAAGGATTGGTGTCAACCGCTTACCTTACGGAGGTTGCCGATTGTGGGTGCGAGTCCAGGAACCCTCCCTTGTCCATGGATCTGGATAGTCTTTTGTTAGTTTTATTACTTAAATAAAATTAACCGGTATCACTTACCGTTAGGGGAATGACTCTCCCCAAGTATTTGGTCTCGTAGTTCAGTTGGTTAGAACGCTAGCCTGTCACGCTAGAGGTCACGGGTTCGAACCCCAGCGGGGCTGCCAGTAAGAGAATATTGAAACGGTTCAGGTCTTATCGGCCGTCTAGGCAGGCGAGGTAAGTTGCGGTGGAAATCCCTTGAATTAGCGTAAAAAAACCTACGCCTGAAATTCTGGAAGTGGAATTTTGCGAAGTCGGAGTAGCGTAAGCGTGTGACTGAAACATGACCACCCGCCTAGACTTTAGTATTCTCTTTATTTGAAAAATAATAAATATTATGATATAATATTTATAGAAAGTGAGAAAGACACAGTACAGCAAGTTTTTCTGGATAATTTATTTTTGCTTAAATGAAAATGATAGTAGGTTCAAATCCTACACAAAAACCTGTGTCTTGCTGAATATTGCCCCGTGGTGTAATGGTTAGCACGGCGGTCTCTAAAACCGTATCCCTCTGAAGGAGTAAGTCTGGGTTCGAACCCCAGCGGGGCTGCCAGCAACACCTCCTGACATTTTTCGAGCGTTGTCGTTAACTAGAACTCGACCTCAGTGGTTTAATGTACGAGGTACTGATAAGTGATGGTACTACCACTCTTCACTTTTCTCTATATATCTTATGGGGCACGGGACTGCATGGAGTGGTCGTCTCCCTTGCAAGGAGAAAAACAGACGAGTTCGATTCTCGTGTGCTCCACCATCCCAATTTTGGGACAAAGCAAGTTAATGTTTCTCCCATAATTCTTATATATAATATAAGATAAAGGAGGAATAATTTTGGACTTAAAAGATAAGGTGTTTAGAAATTCATTAGAAACCTGTGAATATATAGGTGGATATGAAAATGCTAAATCTATTTTGACAGTCAGATGTATAAAACATAATTATACATTTTAGACGAAATATGAGAATGTTCGACGCGACAACAGGGCGCATTTGATTTGTCCATTATGCCAACAAGAAGCTAAAGATAATAAATTAAAAGAGACAAGAACATTAGTAACTTGTGCATATTGTGGAAAAGAGTTCTATAAAACGAAGTCTAAATTAGACAATTCAAAAAGCGGTTTATATTTTTGTTGCAGAGAACATAAAGATTTGGCACAAAGAATTGATTTTGGCTGTGTAGAAATTCAGCCTAGTCATTATGGAAAGGCCAGTAAGGATTATAGAGAAAAGGCTTTTCGAGAATATGAGCACAAATGTAGTATTTGTGGCTGGGACGAAGACCCAGATATACTTGAAGTCCATCATATAGATGAAAATAGAGAACATAATGAATTATCTAATTTGGTTATTCTATGTCCTATTTGCCATCGAAAAATAACAAGCCATAAATATAAACTGATAGAAAGAAATTCTATTATTCCGATTTAATAGCACGATAAGTGCTTTTAGATACCAAAGAGAAGTTTTTTTGGTTCTTCTCGGTTATATTAGATTATTGATTATATTTGTTAAAAACCAGTTTGGTTTGATTACCCTTTTCTTTCCCCCTTATACAACGAAACGAAAACGGTAATGGTGCGTGACGCCGCGTTCCCTGAATAGCTTCGCAAGAAGAAGTGCGAGTTATGGTCCCATCTACTAACTGGTCTAGGTAATCAGCCTCTCAAGCTGAAAATGTGAGTTCGAGTCTCGCTGGGATCACCACCTTACTTTTATCGCTTTTAGTAAGGAATCGAGATATTATTGCCCCAATAGACGGCTTTGTAGTCTATTTAATATGCTCCCATGGACAAGTGGTTAAGTCCCCGCCCTTTCACGGCGGTGTCGTCAGTTCGATCCTGACTGGGAGTACCATTAACAATAGGAAACATACATAGATAAAAAGGAGAAGATATTATGAAGCAGGTTCACGGTACTTTCGATTCTTTTAAGACTCTGGGCGCGGCAATGGGCTTTAAGGCTCCTAAGGTCAAGGAGAAGGAGCATAAATGTCCCAACTGCGGCGGCGTGATGGAGCGAGCTGGCGACTCCAATGTTTTTGTCTGTCCTTTCAATAAGCTGGAAGAGCGTGACCTGAAGGGTAAGCCGGTGCAGGTGTTTAGCAAGTGCGGTAAGTTCGTTATCGCTGATTAACATATTGACCTGAGTAAGTCGGTAAACTGCTCTTTATATCGCGGTAGCTCAGTAGGTAGAGCGGCAGGTTGAAGCCCTGCGCGTCGTTGGTTCAAACCCAGCCCGCGGTGCCATTGCGGAGTAGAGAAACGGTTATCTCGCAACCCTCATAAGGTTGAGAAAGGTGGTTCGACTCCACCCTCTCGCAACCATAGGCGTAATGCCATTATGGGTAAGACGCATACAGCAAGTTTCTTCTTTTGAAAAATATTTTAGCTCATTGGTAGAGCATCAAACTTGTTAATTTGACTGTATAGCTGGTTCAAGTCCGGCAAATAATTTTCTTTGCGTCTTGTAAAATTAAATAAGGAGGTTTTTCTATGTTCCCAAGATATTGATGACATGATTTTCGACAATGTTGAAACCACAGTTAGTGAGCGATAATTCTCACTTTTTGATGGAAAGCTGCTTGGTTTTATACCAAAGGGTCACAAGTCCCTAAAGCTGAGTGCATCAATTTGGAGAGGTGGCAGAGTTGGTTGAATGCGGCACCCTGCTAAGGTGTTGACCCCATTAGGGGTCCGGAGGTTCGAATCCTCTCCTCTCCGCCAGCCGTGAAACGCGAGTACGCCTCGGTTCCATTAGACGTGGGACAAATAAACAAAGACCACGTCGGGGTTTAACTCACCTGTCAAGGGCTGCGGACCTAGAACGAGTTTTAATTTGGTAGGGTGAATCCCACTCCTCCTATATTAAGAGTTTTGCACGCCTCTGTCACAGCAACAAGCGCAACCCGCAAAACCTTTGAACAAACATTAAAATCCGGTGTTAAAGGAACCAGAGTACGAAGCAGGGTGACAACCTCCAGAAATGGTACTGGCTTTCAGGTTATTGCTGAGTATTTGTTAAAATCTATCTTCGTCACTTAGAGTTTAACAAATACGATATTATTAAGGAAATAGCTGATGTGAAAAGCATCTTGTCTTGCTGACATGACAATAAACTTTGAACGGGTCGCTTAATGCGGGATTCGTGCCTGCGGGTGTAAAGTCAGAAAAGTAGGGGTATGCAGTTTGAAATCTGCCGGAGTAGCTATCGGTGAATCCCCACCTCCACCGTCCCTTAAAATTCAAATAATATGCTGGCATAGCTCAGTTGGTAGAGCTACTGATTTGTAATCAGTGGGTCGGGGGTTCGAGTCCCTCTACCAGCTCCAAAGGCTTAGAAAGTAGCCTATAACTTTCAAAAGGCGTGAAATCGCTCTGGCGACGAAACGGATATTACCAATTGGTAGTAGCACGGTATCTAATGATGCCCTATATCGGTGCTGTGCACCGATATAGATATGTCCCTTTAGCTTAGTTGGACAAAGCGTGCGGCTACGAACCGCAAGACCGGGAGTTCGAGTCTCTCAAGGGATGCCATGTGACTGTAGCTCAGCTGGTTAGAGCGCTTGATTGTGGCTCAAGTTGTCGTGGATTCGAGTTCCACCAGTCACCCCACGAGACTCAAACAGCAATTTTCAATCATATGTTTTTGGTACATACAAGATGAAAGGGGTCTAGAAATGAATAAGAAGATTTACAAGCAAGCTATGAAGAAAACTGGCGATGAACTACAAGAGTGGCTTCAGTTCAAGCATCGAGGATCTTCTGTGCAAGCTAAGAAGGGAAAAGGTTCCTATTCCCGCAAACAAAAGCATAAAGATAGGGAGTGTTGAGTATGTCTCGTTCTTATCGAAAACAGCCTGTTTGGAAAGACCATAATCGGGGTATGAAAGCGATGGCCAATCGAAAAGTGCGGCGGGCGCTTAATCGAGATGTCGATTTCGAGTTACCTAATTCTCTCTATAAAAGATACTTTTGTCAGTACGACATTTGTGACTATTGTTCTCTTGTTTCTCGTAGCTTTGAGCAGTTTTATCAAAGTCGTATTAGAAACTGGAAAGAGCGTAGGCATTACTGGTTCTGGAAAGATCAGCCACGTCCTACGAGAAAAGAAGTTTACAAGGATTGGCTTAGTTATCGAAATAAATAAGCGGCTATCGCCTAATGGATATGGCAACAGCCTTCTAAGCTGTCACAATCTGAGTTCGAATCTCAGTAGCCGTACCAATATATGGGGATGAGCTAGTTTCGACGGGGTAATGAGAAGCTAAAATACACGGGTAGGTGACCACCTTACGGCGCGACAAACAATTAAACGACAACGATTATTTCGATTCTTATATGGCAGCTTGAGCTTTTACTCGCTGACCATTTTTATCTCTTTTTTCTTTTAAGTTTCTTTATTCTTTCAAAATAAAGTGGTGGAGGCTGTATGACCGATACGGCCCTATGGTTTATTGGTTTGTCTTAACTAGAGATACCATTCAAAAATCTTAAATAAGACTATCGTGTAAAAATATTTTGGTTATGTAGTTATTTCGGACACGGAGTGCGACTCTCCGTCATCTCCACCAAGAGTTTCTTTCTTCTCTTAAAAAGAAAGTGGTGGAAAATCCTTTATACCTCCTACTTAAAATCTAGGAGGAAAGATCATGACGGATTTGGAAAAGGATATTTGGCAGCTATCATTGACGGTGAAGGAACAGTAACGCTTACGAAAGATAGTTCGTTTAGATATCCAACAATTGAGGTTTCTAGCACAACTTTAGAAATCGTAGAGTATCTTAAAGACCACTTTGGTGGTGTCATTTCTAGAAAGAATGAGCGTAGCCCTAAGTGGAAATAGGCTTATGTCTGGAAAGTCGAACGACGAAAGGTGATTGCTTTATTAAAGGAGATTGTCAATTATCTTCATGAGCCTAAGAAAAAAGCAAGAGCAGAGTTAATCATTGCAGATTATATTCGTCTTACACCAAGAAATGGTCGATATTCGGAAGAATTGAAGAAGCAAAAGCTAGAGTTTGAAGAGAAGTTTTTCTCACTTGAATGATAATAAAAGGCTCTTTCAGCAATTATCGCTTAATAAGCATCTAACTGGTAATTAGAAATACAATGAGCCTTGTAAATGTGCGGGGATGGCCGAGTGGTTGATGGCGCCAGTCTAGAAAACTGGAGGCCCAGCAATGGGCCCGGGAGTTCGAATCTCTCTCCCCGCGCCAATATAGTTTGGTAGCTCAGTTGGTTAGAGCACTCGATTGATAATCGAGAGGTCGTGAGTTCAAACCTCACCCAGACTACCATTTGGAGATATTTCTTTAATTTAATTATCTTTTTCTTTATAAGTATTGAGGAAGGTGATAAAATGAAGATTTATAATCCAACTAATTATTCTTATATCACTGTTGTAGAAATTCCAAAGACAGAGATTTCAAAGTTCGATATGGGACTGTGTCAACAGCCTCGTTAGACCTTGAAAGCTTACTATGATAGTTGCGCTGTTAAGCCTTCTATCATTTCTAATGGTGGTTTCTTCAGCATGAGTGATGGCTCAACAACCTTTAACTACACCGATGAAGGTATAATCATTAGTTCTAATTCTCTTTACAAAGAAGGATTTGGAACTGTCAATGGAGAGTTAAAGTACGGTGTAATTGGTCAAGAGAAGTTTGAGGACTTCGTAAGTGGCTATCCAGTCTTGATTAAGGCAGGCGCCGCAGTTCCTATTACTATTGCTTCCGAGATTAACTACAAGGCTAGAAGAACTGTTCTAGCTTATAATAAAGAAAATATCTTTATTGTAGCTATTGAATCTCCTGGCATGAACTTTTCGCAGATGCAATCTTTTTTGCGGACTCTCAAGGTTGATTATGCTATTAACCTTGATGGAGGCGGAAGTACCAAGGTATTGCACGATGGTAAATGTATCACAAAGGCATTTACTAATCGCCCTGTTGATAATGTAATGGCTGTTTATCTAAAGCCGAAAGTTATTTACAGAGTACAGCTTGGTGCATTTAGTAAGAAAGCTAATGCTAATGCGTTTTTGGCTAAGATTAAAGGTCTTCCAGATACAATCAATGCAGGATATAAAAACGCTTATGTCCGCAAGGTTGGCAGTTATTGGAAGGTTCAAGTTGGTGCGTTCTCTGTAAAAGCTAACGCAACACGAGTTGTAAATGACCTAAAAAGTAAGGGCTATAATGCCTTCATTACGACAACTTGATTTTCTAAAAATATTTTGTTATAATATTTATAGAAGATAAGAGAAGACGCTTGCCGCAACCATTACTATTGTAATAGTCAAAAGGTTAAGACATTTCTCTACAAAAGAAACAATTTGGGTTCGATTCCCAATTACACAAAAGGCGTCTTGTTATGGTCAGCCCGTAAGACCTTAAATGGCGGGGCACCTATCCGGGTGTAGCTCAGATGGTAGAGCGCTAGATTTGGGATCTAGAGGCCGTGAGTTCGAGACTCGCCACTCGGACCAATCCCCATTTGGTGGGGACTATGTATCACTCCTTTCCTATGTTATATAAGACCTATACAGCAAATCTTTCTTTACTAATAGAAGAAGATATAATGATTAGCAAGTCATTGCTGCCAGGCGTCGAGATAGCTCTTTAGAACGAAGACAGGCGAGAGCTATGGAGTCATAAGCCTAAGTTTTCGTGGGTCTTGAAATGTTATAATATTTTTGTTATAATATTTATAGAAAGTTAAGAAAGGAAGTAAACGATATGAAGAAAATTGATATGGGTTGCTACTACTTTTCCGACAAGGGTTTGGTTCGTACAGTTGCCAGAGCAACAGATATGGAGACGAAGAAGTCGATGATTATGTTCGTTAACATTGAATCTGGCGGATGTGCAAGTCAGCCTCTTTTAATTTCTGAGGAGAAGTTTGCGGCGACTTACATCAGGTAAGTCGTATGCGGGATTAGCTCAGCTGGTAGAGCATCTGACTTACATTCAGGAGGTCACAGGTTCGAGTCCTGTATCCCGTACCATAAGACGCTATCCAGCGAATTTTTCTATAAAATCTTGGATATTTGATTACTAAGGATTGTGAAGAATCATCTATAATTGCCGTTTGGCTAGTTCTTCTGGGGTAAGAGAGAGTTAATTGACAGAAGAGCGAATGTAAATTGATTGTAACTCTTTAGCGTCTTGATTATTTAGCGGTGTTGCGAAGTGGTTAACGCGCATGGCTTTGACCCATGTATTCGAAGGTTCGAACCCTTCCACCGCTGCCAAAATCTACTAACCGGCATAAATCAATTTAACTGGTTGATAAGCCCCGTTTGTGGGGAGAAACGCAAGCAGCTCTTAAATGAGCGGCACTCTGAGTCGGCAGAGCAAGAGTAGAGAACTGGAAGGTTGCAGCTCGAATACTGAATCCTCTAAAGAGTGGGACTTAGCGCGCGGAAGAACCCTTTGGCGTGGAACGCACACCAGTAAGGTTTGTAGTCAACCTTTATCAAAACTACATTTCAGGAGCTAGCTCAATTGGTAGAGCGCGTGTAATAATCCAGGTCTAGTAAATAGACCACGACAGCAACCACTATGATTTTCTAGGGGACACGAGGTTGTAGGTTCAAATCCTGCGCTCCTGGCCATCTTTTCTAAAGGAGTGAATTTATGTCGCAATACTTATATTTCTTTGCACGGCACGATAAAGAATTTATTCTTATCGCTGACTATTCTCGGAGCACTCAGATATATAGCGAAGTAAATGCTCCTTATGAGAAGATTAGAAAGATTGATGAAACAGAGTTGAGAAGTGTAGCAGAGAGACTGCGGGCTGGCAAAATTTTTGCCAAAACGCAGATTGAAGCCGCTAACCGCAGACTGGAACTTATTTCCAACGCAAACAATCCGCTTGAAGAGAAGCTAGACGCTATCGACTTTGGTTTGGAAGTCATTGAAGAATATGAAGATGACATTCAGACTCTTGATAGATACGCAGTAGAACTCGATTTTATCGCTAATATGGCTTGTGACAACGATATTTTCGTAGGTTTCGAAATCAGTTGCCCAACCGAAAAAGATATTGTTGACTGTTAACACCTGCCGGGGTGGCAGAACTGGTATATGCAGCGGACTTAAAATCCGCCGCCGTAAGGATTGGGGGTTCGAGTCCCCTCCCCGGCACCACCCGTGTCCGCAAGAATCAAAGACTTAAAAAGTTGGTGGCTCTTCTTAGTAGAGTTTTTTGAGGAAGAAAAGTGGCTCTAGATGACAGCGGATAAACCTCACGGGACCATTCCCTTTTGTTAATAGGTGGTCTGGGTTAAACAATTAACATAAAAGACGCATACAGCAATTACACATATTGTGTATTATCGGTTCGAGTCCGATTCTGTTCGCCAATAATAGGATAGATAGCTTAACAGGTTAAGCAACAAAAATGCGTCTTGTTTTATACCGGCTTCGTATAATGGTAGTACAAGGGACTCTGACTCCCTTGGTAGTAGTTCGATTCTATTAGCCGGTGCCAATTAAATATGGGTCAGTGAGCGGAATTGGTAACGCAGCGGGCTGTAAACCCGTGGCTTTCGAGCATTGTTGGTTCAAGTCCAACCTGGCCCACCATATGGATCTTTAGCTCAGTTGGTTAGAGCACGCGGCTCATAACCGCACGGTCCTGGGTTCGATTCCCCGAAGATCCACCATATGCGGGGCTAGGTTAAAGGTAGACCATCAGCGTTAAAAGGCTGAAAAAGCGGTTCGAATCCGCAGCCCCGCGCCAATATACATTGAAAGGACGTAAAGGAATGAACATAGTAAACGCAGGTTCTCGTTATCAAGTCTATGGCGAAGATGTAAAGACTTATAAGGAGCTTCCTATTGCTACTTACTCAGTTGGATTTAATCCAATGATGGGTTTTTGGCTTATTAAGCATGATGACCTCGCTATCAACGAGGATACAATCTACGGCAATCATGCTCGTCGCGCAGAAAAGATTCTAAAATCTTTTGCTGTAAGTGAGAGAAACTTCGGTGTCATTCTCTCCGGTAAGAAAGGTATCGGTAAATCTCTACTTGCTCGCATGATTGCGGAAGAGTCTATTAAGGCCGATATGCCAGTCATTATCGTTGACACCGCTATTCCCGGCATCAGCAATTTTCTTGCCTCTATTCAGCAAGAGGTAACGATTATCTTTGACGAGTTTGAAAAGACTTTCGCCAAGACTGAGAAGGACGATCCGCAGGTTGAGATGCTTAGTCTATTCGATGGTATGGATAACGGTAAGAAACTGTTCGTCATTACCTGTAATGATCCTCGTCAGTTGAATGAATTTCTTATTAACCGTCCTGGTCGCTTCCATTATCATTTTGAGATTACCTGCCCCTCTCCTGATGAAGTTCGTGCTTATATGGCTGATAAGCTCGGTACTGGCTGGGAAGAAGATATTGAAAAGGTAGTTAAGCTGTCTCAAATAGCTGACATTACTTTTGATTGTCTGCGCGCAATCGCTTTCGATCTAAAGCAGGGTTATCCTCTGGAAGAGACCCTCATGGATTTGAACATCAATTACGAGCGTAATAGCTCTTATGATGTTACCGTTAGATTGTCTAATGGTTGGGTCACTACAGCTTATTACAAGAGGATTGACCTCTACTCTAAAGATGAGTGTAATATTTCCTTTGAAAAAGATAAAATCCGATATTGGATTACTTTTTCTCCCTCTAATGTCACGGTTGCTGATGGCGCTTTAACCGTCAATCCGCAGAAGATTAAGTTGACTGTGGCTTATGATGCTTTTGAGGAGTCAATGTCTGACGAGGACGCAGAAATTGCTCGTGGACAGTGGATGAAAAATACGACTGTTGAGTCTTGTACTCTAACAAAAGTAAACATCTCCATGGTAAATAAGTTCGATAATTTTTAAAAATAGCCCTCGTAAGAGGGCTATATGCCAGCTAGGTCAAATGGTTAAGATGCCGCCTTCATACGGCGAGAGGACTGAGTTCGATTCTCAGAGTTGGCACCAATTCATTGTTGCAGCAATGTTTATCATATATATGAGAAAACCGAGAGAGCTTAACACCTGCAAGTGTTCTGCCTAACCCCTGTCATTCGTGACAGGGGTTTCTTTTTGTATATGAGCAAGACTGGACCGCGCGCGGTGCAAACGCAAAGTGGCTTTAGAATTTTTCAGGCCAAATATGGCAAAATGATTTGCATTAGTTTTTATATCTATGTGAGAGGAGGGATTTGTAAGAATGGCTGAATTAGTAGTTCTTAAAGGTTCTTTTGCCAATCTCAATAATATTCCAATTAAAGAAGGTTAGTTGATCTTTACGACAGACGAGGATAATCGTTTGATTTTTTTAGATACTGATGACAGTACCAGAGTATAGATAACTTCTCCAGCAATTGAGAATACTGATACAATCATTTTAGATGCTGGCGGCGCTCCTGCAACAATAGGAGGTTAAAATATATGGCTATTAAAACATTTGAAGTTGTTTTTAAGTTACGCCGCGACAATGATTACAATTACGAGAAGGTAAAAGATAGTTTTATTCCCAAAAAAGGAGAAATCTGTTTAGTAGATACTGCTAGACAAGGTCTTTGCGTAATTGTTGGTGATGGTGTATCGACTTATGGAAGTCTTGAGTATGAGAATACTATCTTCCAACGTGTTTATTTCATTGGTGAAAAGATTTTCAAGGATGCTGATGGCGTTTAGGAAATCACTCCTAATGAAAATAAAATTTATATTGATGCCAATAACACCAACGACTTGTATTATTACAATGGCGTTGAATTTGTTTTAATTGGGCCGGGTTCGCTTCCGACCGCGTCAGCGGAAACCGCAGGTATTATGAAGCTTTACTCTACTACCGGAGAGAATGTGGATGGTACGATGACGCAAAAAGCGATTACAGATGAACTGAACACTAAGGTTAGTGCTTCAGTTAATTTAGAAGATGAAACCGTCGTCTTCAAATAATCTTATAGGAGGTATTATTATGGCTATTTTTGATCCTAAGAATGTACCTGTGATTTCTAAACTCACTATTGGTGAGAAGACTTATTACTTAAAGGATGCTGAGGCTCGTGAGCTTCTCGCTACCCTTGGTAATGCTGCTAAGAAAGATGTTGCCGCGGGCGTTGGTGCCGATGAGCAGGGTCTTGTAACTGGTGCTCAGGTTCAGGCTGCTATTGCTGACATTGCTGGCTCTATGCACTTCCGTGGTGTGTTCACTTCAAAGACTGAAGTTACTGATCCCGCTGCTGGTGATGTAATCATCGTTGGTGTTAAGGAGTATGTGTATGGCGGTGACCCTGCGGATTGGCATGAGCTTGGTGATGAGACCCTTTACGCTCTGAAGACTGTTACTATTGGTACTCAGAATCTGTCTGCTAATATCAATCTTGACACTCTTGCTGCTGATATGGGTCTTGGCAAGCTTGCTACGAAGGACTCTGCTACTGGTACTGTTGCAGGCCAGACCATTTCTGGCTTAAAAGCTAAGGGTAATGCCACTGGTTCTATTGCTGTTGAACTTACTCAGACTTCTACTGCTGCTACTTTAACCAAGAGCGATTATACACCTTCAGGTGATGTAAATGGTTCTGTTACTGCTGCTGGTACTGTTTCTATTGCTAAGGATGCCGAGAATGGTACTCAGATTTCTGGTTCTGTTTCTGCTCCTACTGTAACTGTTGCTCCTGCTACTGACACCATTAAGAAGGTTACTTCTGTCGGTACTTTACCCACTAAGGCTAAAGATACTTTTAATGCTAATGGTGATGATGAATTCACTCAGGGTTCTCAGGCTGCTTGGAGCGCCAACGTTGACGAAGCTTCCGAGACTTTGAGCTTTAGCTTTACTGCTAATGATTTGCCCACCTTCACTCAGGGTGCTAAGGCTTCTTTCACCGAGGGTGCGTTCGATGCTGGTACGCTTCCTGAGCTGGATACTGTTGGTACTAAAGTCGTTACTGGTATTACCAGCGCTACTGCTTCTGCTCCTGTGTTTACTGGTGATAAGTTCGCTGCATCCTTCACTGGTACTTCTGCTGATATTACTGCAACCTTTACCGGTGATAAGACTTCTGTAATCAGCGGGGTTAATTATGATAAGGCCGGTGTCGATGCTGAAAAGACTAAGTTTATCGCTGGAGCAATTGAACTCAATGTGGACGACGTAGTTGTCACTGCTAAGGAAGTTACCGTACAGTAATCTAGCACTAGCGAGCTAAATGCTCGTTTATGAAAATAAAGGATGGTGAGTAAATGGCGGATAAGTACATTTCCAATGTAGAACTCGGCAGTACCATTTACTCCCTTAAAGATAAAGAGGCAAGAGCCGCGGTCGATGCATTGCAAACTGCGGTTTCTTCTTCTCTAATCTTTAAAGGTGTTGTCTCTAGTGCTGCCGATCTTACTAGTTTAAAGAACTACAAAGTCGGTTGGACATATAAAGCTAACGCATCTTTCGAGATTGCTTCTTTAGGCAAGCTTGAAGTAGGTGATATGATTATATGTATTAGTGATTATAGCTCTAGCTATAAAGCAAGTGACTGGACAGTAGTTCAAAACAATGTAGATACTATGACTGGGGCTTCCTCTACGGCCGCTGGCACGAGAGGTCTAGTACCAGCACCTCAAGCTGATGACAACGAAAAGTATCTTCGAGGCGATGGAACATGGGGTTCTCCTATCGCTAGTGTTGCTTGGGGGAATTTCAATGATTTAATAGGATAAGCCAAATGGCTTATCCTATTTTTTTTTTGCATTTTTTCAAAATATATTGTATTATATGTATATAAGATAAAAGAGAAAAGACCTTTCCCAAACAAAAGCACAGTTTGAAAATAATTAAAAATTATATTATAATATATATAGTAAATGAGAAAAGGAGTTACAAGTTATGTATCCGATTGAGAAGTATAAGTTTTATACCAATGGTTCTCGCGTAATTGCAGTTTCTACCTATGCGGGCAAGACTGTGCGAGGTGTTGCAGTTTGCCATGCCGGTGATGCATTCTCTCTGGAGAAGGGTAAGAAGCTCGCTGCTCTGCGGTGTGCGGAGAAGATTGCCAAGAAGCGTGTTGCCCGTGCCAATCGAAAGGTTGACGAGGCTTATTGGGCACACGTCGATGCGGAGGCTTATCTTAATAAGATGGTCGATTATAAGGACGATGCCCTCTATGAGTTGAACGAGGTTATCGTTGCTAAAAACGATCTGCTTAATAGCCTGTAAGAAAATATCCTGAGCAAGATATAAAACTGCTCTATTCGGAGGATTAACCCTAATTGGTAAGGGAGCGGTCCTGAAAACCGCCAGTAACCGTGAACAACGGCGTAAGAGTTCGAGTCTCTTATCCTCCGCCAACGAATTAGACGAGAAATAGGAGGTAAAAGATGGACGCTTTAGAATTTTTGAAAGAACGGAAAAGAATGTGCAACTACTACAGTCATTGCAAGGGCTGCCCGCTTGATGGAAGTAAATGCGTTATTGATAATGCTGTCTCCGATGAAGATTGCAAAAGATTCGCCACTTCCGTTGAGCAATGGTCGAAGGAACACCCGCGCAAGACGCGGCAGAGCGTGTTTCTGGAGCAGTATCCGGAGGCACGTATCGGAGATGATGGTGTGTTGCAAATATATCCCTGCTCGATTTCCCCGTCGCACAGGAATGCACGAGGTAACTGCGCAACTATGGGACGCGAATGCCTCGACTGCCGCCGCGAGTTCTGGTCGCAAGAGGTGGAGTGATGAAAGCAAGAAATGAGAAATTTGCAAAAATATAAATATTATGATATAATATTTATATAAGGTAAGGGAAGAATTTCTTCTCAATCCTTAAACTGACTTCATGGCGCCGCACCCGTCAGTAAAAAGAGTGCTTGGCGTCAAGCAGTAGATTCTGCCGTTGAAGGTGAGGGTAATCGAGAAACCTTCCAAGAGTAAACTTGATTTATAGTAGCTAAAGGGTAGCACGATATTGTGCTAGAAACAGTTGATGCCGAGTATAAAGCTAGAGACTGGTGAGGTTGCACTTGAGAGGTGTCTGAGTCGGCGCTATAAATAAAAATCATAGAGCGAAGGCCAAGTTCTATATTTATATGCTCAAGTGGTGGAACGGGTATACACAGAAGTTTCAAAAACTTCCGCCTATGGTATGTGGGTTCGAATCCCGCCTTGAGCACCACTATACGGCGGAGGTAGGGAAGTGGTTAAACCCAACGGAACCGAAAAGATAAGGTCTAGAATCTAATCTCCCTTGTCCAAGGGAGTAACTAAAAATCAAAAGGAGATTGATATGATGAATACTTTTATGAACGCTATGAAGCAAGATACCAACTTTACCTTGACTGAGAATGGTGCCATTACCCATAAGTCCACTCTGAATGGTCTTATGGATTTGTTTGCGCTTGGCGGAGCATATCGCACCCGCTCTGGCGCAGATTGCATCACTTTGTTCAAGGCAGCTTTTGACGAGGATGAAGCTCATGCTTTGAAGTGCCTGTTTTATCTGCGCGATGTGCGCGGCGGCCAGGGTGAGCGTCGTTTCTTCCGCGTTGTGACCAATTGGCTTGCTTCTCACGAGACTGAAGCCATGCGTCGTAATCTTCAGTTTGTGCCTGAGTACGGTCGCTGGGATGACCTGTATATCTTCGTTGGCACTCCTCTGGAGAAGGACGCTTTCAATCTGATGCGTCATCAGCTGGCTTTGGATGTTTCTTGCAAGACTCCTTCTCTGCTTGCTAAGTGGCTGAAGTCTGAGAATACCAGCTCTAAGGAATCTCGCCATCTGGCGGTGATTACCCGCAATCACTTCGGCATGACTGCCAAGCAGTACCGTAAGACTCTCTCTACTCTGCGTGAGCGTATCCGCATCGTCGAGCGCCTCATGTCTGAGAATCGGTGGGACGAGATTGAGTTCGACAAGATTCCTTCTCGTGCCGGCGTAATTTATCGCAATGCGTTTGCTCGCCGCGATATGATTAAAGCTAAGTATGAGGCTTTCGCTAAGGATACTGAGACTAAGGTTAATGCCAGTGCTCTCTATCCTCACGACATTGCACATCGTGCCTTTGAAGCCAAGCGTAAGGGATTGGGCGATCCTGATCGTCTGATGCTTCAGAAGTATTGGGAGAACCTTCCTAACTACTACAGTGATAATATCGAGAATGGCATTGCTGTTGTCGATGTTTCTGGCTCTATGGCCGGTGTTCCTATGGAGGCTGCGGTTTCTATGGGTGCGTACATCGCAGATAAGGCGCATGGTCCTTTTGCCAACCACTTCATTACCTTCTCTGATCATCCTGAGCTGGTGAAGTTCGAGGGAGCCGACATTACCGATAAGTTGTGCCGTTGCATTGGTGCAGATTGGGGTATGAACACTAATATCGAAGCTGTCTTCGATATGCTGCTCAGCACCGCAATGAAGCAAAGTGTAAAGCCTGAGGATATGCCTACTCGCGTCTATATCTTCTCTGATATGGAATTTGACCGGTGTGTTATCAGTAACTCTACTGATCGGGGTGGCTATGGCTATGGGTATGGTATGCACAGCGATGCCATCCAGACTCTCTTTGAGGCTATGAAGGCTAAGTGGGCACGCTACGGTTACAAGATGCCTAGCTGCATCTTCTGGAACCTGAACGCCCGCAATAACAACATTCCCGCAATCGGTGACGGTTTTAGCTATGTAAGTGGCTTTAGCCCTGTCATGATTCAGCAGATTCTCAGCGGCAAGGACGGACTCAATCTGGTCCTTGAGAAGCTGGACAGCGAGCGTTACGCTCAGATTCACTAAACCCTTTCAAACGGGGGAAATGGCAATTTTCTTGCCATT